>Ga0265338_10000068_pt1 | contig 186443 bp, 252 predicted proteins | sample 42126metaG_FD_193579 | JGI IMG/M metagenome (GOLD analysis project Ga0265338, IMG submission 193579) | Rhizosphere microbial communities from Carex aquatilis grown in University of Washington, Seatle, WA, United States - 4-21-26 metaG | ecosystem: Host-associated > Plants > Roots >... | reverse complement strand
TCAGTGCCTTCGATACGGACTAAGCCCGGCAGTACCTCCACCTGGGTGACGGTCTTGAAGTTCACTCCCATAGCCTTAGGCTGATTGAGAGTTCTGGCCAGGACTTGTTCAAGCTTGCGGGCTTCCCTACGCTGCTTGCGGCTAAATCTGGCCATGGTCTCTTTCCCAGCGCCGCTTTGCTGCAATCAGGGCCTCTGCCTGCTCAGAGTTGGACATCTGCATGAAGTTCTCCTTATCCTCGTCTCTGGTGAATATACCCAGCTCCATGGCAAGGAACCGCATATTGAAGCGCCCAATGAGAAACATTTCTTCTGCGGTATCGGGGCTGTTCTCGATTGAGGGAGGGCGACTTGAATCGTACTTCCTAAGGTACCGCTTGATGGTTGCCTCCATCTTGGCACCCACTAAGTCATCGATTGGCACCTGCTGCCCATTCGTGTTCAGTACCTTCATTTGGTAATACCTAGTTTCTTGTAGAGATCGATACCCAATTCTTCTTCAGAGATTTGCTCGACAGGGAATACTCGAAAGGAGTCACTAAGCCTGGCTCCTATCATCTCTTTGACGAACTCTGCGACAAGCTTGCGCGTTTCCGCGTAGGCAAAAGTCTGCTCTAGATCCATGGCAATTACATCTTCATGAGAGATAAGTTGGAACTCTGGCGGGGTGTAGTCGAGCATCACTTGTCCTCGAATAGCAGGCCCAGGCGCGCCCCATGGGTGACATGAAGCGCGGCTGGGTACTGGACGGTTGCTAGTAGCAGGTGATTGGGAACGTATTCGAGTAGGCCGGGCAAAGCCCAGGCTGCCCATTGATGAGAAGGCCTTGAGTCAGGTCTTGGACAGTCAAGGTAATGGTGAATTGGCCGCTGGTATAGCAAAGCATTATCTGCGCTGGATTTCCAGCTGTGGCTGGGTCTGTCGCCTGGTTGCCTGTCAGGGTGAAGACGTTCGCATAAAGGCTGCCTTGGTACCAGTAAGCACCACCATTGCTGCTAGTCCATGTGACAGTTTGCGGAGAAGTCGGGGCAGTAACTCCCATGTTCAGAGCAAAGGTGTCTCCAACATACTGCACGGGAGAATAGGCTTCCACACTCGAGTACCAAGCAATGCCGCTGCACTGGTAAGGAGCTCCTTGCGATACAGTGATGTCAGCTGTAAGGTTTCCTGAGTTGGGCCCGGCAACGCTGTTGTCGGTACACGTTAGATTCATTTGAACTGCGCCGCCACTGACTGGCAGACCATCGGCTTCACCTCTGCAGTTCTGGATGTTTCCATGAGCTAGCCCCCAGGAATCTTGTGCCAAAAGCACCAAGGTGCAGGTGTCATTTGGGTCGAGCCCTCCAATGGATCCATTCACTTTTGCCCTGCCGTTGATGTCTGAGTTGACCTGCCAAACTCCTGTAGCCACTTGGCTAGGGACGGGTATCGGCGTGCAAGATAACGTGTATGCGATTTGAGTGATGTCGACTCCAGATGCAATTTGTATGCTTGCTCTGACCTCGCCAAGACCACTTTGCTCTGATGATGAGTCCTCGGTTCCTGATTGTACTGCCGTACATGAAACCACCAATAGCGCGAAAAACGTTACTAATTTAGATAACATCTGCTTCTCCATGTTGCTTGTTTTGAGACACGTCATTGCTAAGTAAGATCGTTGCAAAATTCAAAGTCAATGCCCGGCTTTTTGCTGCAGGTAACTACGCTTTGCCACAGCAAGTACTTCAGCTTGTCGCATGTCAGACATCTGCATGAATTCCTGCTCGTAAGTCCCACTGGTCAGAATACAAAGGGCCCTGGCCAACAGGTGCCTGTTGATTCTTCCAACCAGAAACATATCGTCCACCGTGTCCGGGCTATTCTCCAGAGTGATCGGGGAATTGAGGTCGAACCGATTGAGGTAACGCTCAATTGCCTTCTCGATCTTGGCCATGTGCTTACGCTTACGCTTACGCCTGCTTTTTAGAGACATCTCGAAGAAACTCCGCAAGTCTGTAAGTCTTCACGGTGACTGGCTGCAATTGAAAGATTCTCATCGTCCTCGCTAGCGCAGCCCCATACTCGCGTTCAACAGGATCCATAAATAGCTCCATGCTCTCATGTTCTGCTTTGCGCAAAAGAGTGCGTTCTACGCTGCAGGCTATTTTGTTCGCTTGTCTACGCTCACGCCGGCTTTTTCGAGACAACGTCCGCCTCCGGCACAGCGTGACAAAGCTCATCTGGCCAGCCTAAGGCCTTCTTCACTCGATTGCCTCCCTCGGCCGCCTGCAGGCAATCGTCTTTAGTTTTATCGAAGGTAGTAACGTGAGTTGTATTGTGGTTCTTGTCCCAAGTCACGATAATGACTTGATCCTTGTTGTATTGCTCAGCGATATTCGACTCCACACTGACAGGGATATCCCGATACGGCGGAAGGGCAGGGGCAGCCACATTGCTGTCTATGGAATAGCTGTCGTCTAGTAGGGCAGCTTTCGCATCATGTAAAGAGGTGAACACCAAGGTCCTCCACCACTTGGGCTCATCTGTGCAGTCATCCAAACTGACGATGTAATAGCCACGCACCACACCTATGGTGACCCCAAAGCCACGATCTACCCAGCCGCGTATAAGCTCATGACTATTTGGCAAGATGCCTAGCTCCTTGTGGAGCATCCTAGCCGTTTCAATGTCTTCTGGGGCGACTTCAGCCCCATACTTGTGCTGCCTTTTACGCCAATCCTCCTCTTTGATGAAGAGTAACCCATCTGCGTTGTAACCCAAGCGTTGAACTAGTGCTTTTACATCCACAGTATTCATGTCAATCACTTCGTCCTTTTCAGCAATGACTCACGTTTGGCCTTGAGCCATTCGTAGACGTCAACCTTGTCATCACAGAGCGCTTTCCATAACGTTTGAATGAGAGCCAGCCTGACCTCATCTTCCCGCTTCCTGCGGGTAACTGCCAGCGCTACAGACTTGGGTTGCGCCAAGGTCTTGAGCTTGCCGCTCTTTCGCTCCTTGGCTCTAGCCACCTTATCCAGGCACTCCTGGCAATGCTTGTGTGGCCGCTTGGGCTTACCACCACAGTCTGGGCACCTACCAGCGGAGATGTATCGGTGCCTGCGTGCCTTTTGTCGTTGCCTCTGTTCCTCCCGATGGAGTTCTTGAGCAACGAGGACCGCTATAGTCTGGTCACATGCTTCTAAGAAGTAAACTCTGAGAGAGCCAGTATACTCAGCCTTGGGGACCTCAATGCACGAATGCAGCTCCCCAGTGTTGGTAAGCATCACTCGGTAGTAACTCATGTCCTGTGCCTTACTTTCAGTATCAAATGAACTGGGGGAATAGATCCCAGTACATTGCCACGGGCCCAGCCATGGTGCCGCTAATTCTACCTTCCATCTGGCAGGCAACCTTTGCGAGATGTCGCTGCCTGCGCTTACGTCGTTTTCTACGACGCTGCCCAGCGCTGGGTCGCGTCATGGCTGCTTCTTACCTCCCACGCGCTCGTAGGTCTCCGCGTCTATGTAGGTTGTGGTGTCGCTTGTTGTAAAGCGTAACTTGAGCGGTCGAGAGACAGGGTCTATATCGACAATGGACACGAGAGTGTCTTTGCCGTGCGTACTTGAAGCTACCCTGCGTTCTAGCTCTCGAGCCTTCCTACGCTCTTTACGGGTAAAGGTCATAGTCAGCGTCAGCCCCTTTCAACAGAGACACCCCAGCCTTGGAGCAAAATGAGCCCTCTACGTCCAAGGCTGACTCCATCTCGTGCACAGAGAATCCTTGGGCAAATCCTTCTAAGATGGCGGCTATGTACACAGGCTGAACCTTAGGAGAATACCTGGGTTGTATTCCCAGCTTATGCTGAACTACCATGCCGATGGTGAACTTAGACATAGAGCTTGTCCTTGTACTTTACCGCGTTCCCCGAAAGTATGTCAACCCTCCTCATGCGTGCTACTGCGGCATCCGATGCTTTAGATAGTATTTCCCACCTACTTGGTGGTGCCCCAGCAACTATCCTGGATTCTAAAGATCGGGCTAGCTTATCGACAGCCCGCTGTTTAGCTCGCTTGCGCTCACGTCTGTGGCGATTCTTGCTAGTTACGGACATATTGGTCAGTCATCACCGTACTCTACGATGTTGTCCTCGTCTTCCGCTACCGCGCGCAATATGGTCTTCTCCATCTGGGCTGCCACCACATTCTCTCGGAGACCAGCAATATCCATGGACCTGCGTGCCTTGCGTGCCTTGCGTGCAGCAAACAGATCTGCGGAGGCACTAATAGCTGATTCGACCAGGGCTGGGTTATCGTGCTGCAAAACTAGTTGTACTTTGGGCATTGAGGCCTCAGTAAATTGGTTGTGTCCAAAGAATGCAGACCCAACTGCCATCATCTGCGAATTTCACCTCTTGTGGATGCCACTGCTTTCCATCAGGGGGCAGGAACACAAAAGGCACAGATCCCTTTGGGGTCTCGTATCGTGCCAACGCGTACCTCTGCCTAGCCTTGTCGTCATCGAAGTCTACTTTGGTGTCCACCCTTCTCTTTGAAGCCATAGATTTCCTCAGTAGTAAGCGCATCTACCACGATCACTCCGTTCTTCTCCCGATGCATGAGACAGACTGTGGCCAGGCATCTCTCCTCTACTGAGGCGTAGTCTATACTAGCGAAGAAGGTATTTTGCTTTGGGGCGCTGGGTTGCCTCCTAAGAAACAACTTCTCTAGAGCACGAGCCTTTCGGCGTTCACTTCTTGTGAACTGTGCCATCAAGTATCTCAGCGGAGTCAACGTCGATTGCAGACACTTCCAAAATGCCCAGTTCTGCTAGAGAAGTTTCTCGGTGATCAATATTCTTTATTTGTTTGACCAACTCACTCAGGCGTTCTGCTGTCATGTATATACCTAGCCTGTTGTGAGACTTCAGTATCTTCAGGAGCAGCGCCGCCTGCTTTGGACTGTCAAGTTGTGACACTGCTTCTCGAATGAAGTCCGGAACTGCTACTTCAACCATTGCGCCTGTACTTACATATTTCTAGGATGAACTCGTCATGAATACGAGTCACCACGTAGTGATGTGGAATGAAGAGTTGGCCTTTTGCAATACCCACACCAGCCACGTCAAGGTTAGGCCAGTCAGACAAGTCAGACCAGTACGGCCATTTGGGTCTTTGGTACCTCTCAATCTCCTCCTCAATAGCCAACGCCTGAGCATCCTCGTGAGACACCAACTGCCTGGACATTTCAGTGTAATCAGCCATTGGTAACAAACTTGTGGTGCGGGGGGAACAACCCTGCTTGCCTGGCAGCCGCCCGCAAAGACATCCAATGCTTGCCACGCTTGGGCCTCCTTTTGTTCTTGGTATATTCCCCAGGAGCAATTGCAGCATGAGAATGATTGGGCCAAACGTGGCCCAAGCTACTCCTAACTACGTGGTACCCGATGCTGGACAAGTGTTCCTCCACCAGGTGCGCCGCATTCGACAGTATTGCCTCTCGTAGACTAAGCGTAGTTGTAAAAGGAGTTTGGTTGCCATAGCTCCAACCGCTGGCGTACCCAAACGCTAACGGGTGAAGGCTCCAGCCGTGGTTTAGTAGCCACTTGCTCAGTTTATCCAACTTCGGGGAACTGAAGAAGTCTCTTCTTGTTAGGAGCTCGGCTGGGTATATCCCTTCAAACGTAAATTCAAGCATTCGCGCTTGCGTGATGACAACAGGGCTTGGAGCCTGCTCGGCTAAACTACCTTGCATGGATCCTCCGATATTACGAATGACAGTTCTACGTAGTCGGGTGTCGGCTGTACGGTAACCGATAACTCGATCCTAGTCGGGTCAATTCGATCAACTTGACAGTCTTCAACTTTGAAGTTTTGTACATTTGGGATACTGCTCACATAAGAACCCACAAAAGTGCGCACAGATTCTTTGGCTAGTCGAATCAGCTCTTGTCGTTGAAGGTACAACTCCACACTGTCCTCCATCTTAGACCCGACAACATCTTCGTGGGAAGGTAGTTGATGATCTAGGGATGTGTAGCTCATACAGGGTGTCTCGCGTAATTGATCAACATCTGTAAAGCAGCATTCTTGGTACGCACAGGCTCTCTATCTACGAACGCTGCGATGGATTCCTCTAAGTCAAGGGCATTACATATCTCGTCAGAGGTATAGCCTTGCGACTGTGCCTGCACAAATGACTTCGTTCGCTCAAGTTGCCTGTCCATTTTCTTCTTAGGCTTATCTTTAGTCATCAGGTATAGCCCTCATCAAAAAGACAAGGAGAAGAGGCCAAGGATGGCTCATTATCCCATAGGCAGAATGCCTCTGCTGGCATTTCAGGCTCTGGAGTGAACTCAAGACCTTCTTGAACAGAGGCCACTAGCCTACGTGTCTGGCTATCGGTCCATAGCGTGTGTTTGACTTCAAACTGACGGACGTACACTGAGCGCACTCTATTGCTAGGGTAACGCCCATCCAGTGGAACAGCCAAGCATGCGCGCTACTTATCTTTCGAGCCCTACTCTTTCTCATCGGTGAAGCACACAGCAGGGCCACTTGAATGTGCTCTGTGATCAGATGAAAGCCGCAGCGGTCAACGCCGGAGATGCTAACTAGTGCCATCTCCAACAGCCAGGGCAGGTTGGCCACCGTCGGTATGTACCTACCAGACACAGCAGTAGTGGCCAGCACGTAAATGGGCTCAACCCCAGGCGCCCTGGCTTCTCTCAATGTCTTCTCCAGCGATAGAGCCCAGAACCAATCAACTTCCCACCCGCCGTCATTACTCCCAGTCAGCTTGGCGTAATGTCTCCAAGCTTCTCGGGCTGTAACGAGCCCTGTCTCCTCCTTGAACTCCCGCACCATGGCGTCCAAGGGTGCTTCATTCTCCTCGACATGCCCACCAATGGCGTTGAACAAACCCTTCTGCCAATTGGGCCTATCCTTCTGCACTAATGCCACTAGCTTATTACGCATGTCAAACATGAACCCAGCTACATACTTAGTGATCATAGACAGCTCCTAGCTGTGGGACCTTGTCCTTGAGAATTTTACACTTGAAAGGAAGAGCGTCGATGTCCTCTGCAGGCATCTCCCGAAGGGTCTTGTATTGCTTAGGATCGTAGTCAAACCCATAGCGGTAAGTGATGTCCTTTTCCTCCTTTGTGGTCAGGGCCTCAACCAGCGCCTTGGGGCGCAGGGCACGCTTGAGCATAGAAGGCAAATCCTCCCCTTGCTCGCTGACGCGTGTGAGTAGCCGCGCAAGGATGTCACAATCAGTCAATGCCCTATGCGCGGCAACTACAGGAACTCCGTGTAGCAGGGCCAATGCCACTAGGTTGCGATGATTCCCAGCCTTTGGCCATTGGATATCACGCATTGAGCAAACCCAAGGGAGTCGGTCCCAGTCAAAGCCCCAATAGGCCTCTTGTGTCACGAAGTCATGGTCGAACTTGGCGCTATGGGCCATTACAACATCCGCAGCCATTTGCATCTCGTCAAGCATGGCGCAAGTGGCGCCCAAACTTATGGACTGCTTTAGTAGGAGTGGGGAGATCCAATTGAACTCCTCTGCTGCGTTTGTATCGCCGGGTATGAGCCCTGAGAATGAAGTAATAGGTGTCGCAAACTCCAGGCTGTACAGGATGGCAGCTATCTCCACAATCCAATTGCCGTTACGGTCGACTCCGGTGGTTTCTGTGTCTACTAATAATGCTCGTCTCATGTCACACTTTCGGGTGGGATATTAGCGTTGTCCACTGCCTCTTTGACCTGCTTTTCAGCAGCCTCAATAAGACCAATACCAGTCAGCCACGTGGGCCTCACATTGTTTACTGCCCAATCCTGCAGCCTATCCCGCTGAGCACTAGTCAGGTTTGAGAAGTCATAGCCCTTTACGTAATCCGGTGGCTTCTTACCAGTCATGGCTCGCAGCACATCACGTATAGGATTCTTGGGATTGGCTAAGTACCTAATTGAGTTGTACATGGTGTGCACGCTAACCTTCTCGTTCAGGGATGCGTTCGAATTTATCGGCGAGATCAAACCCAAGCAACTTCCCGTCGTCTCCGTATCTGCCTGCTATGTAACCCCACCCATCCTCCTGTGTTCCAATGAATCCATTGAGAATGCCTATCAGCCCAACCATAGGCGGGGCACAACAAGTGGCCACAACCTGGACAGTCGGGTGCTTGGTTAGCTTCATGTTGCACGGCACCCTATTCTCGCAGAGATTGTGCACGGCATCCACGTCATGGGCGATTAGGTCGTTGAGGTACTCGCAGATAGCGGTAGCCAGGTGGAGTTTCTCGCCGTCGGTTCGATTCAGGTACTGCATCATAGACTTCTTTCATGGGTATCGCAGGGTTGCTTCGCACATACTCCAAGTACTTGTTGTAGTCAGCTTCCTTCAGCTGCCGTTCTCTCTCAGTGATAGCCCTCTGGCTTGCGCCGATCATGGCTCTCTCCATTTTCTGAGCCACCGTATTAGGGGTTTGAGTCTTTCCCCACCAGGGCTGCGTATCTGGGCTATGCCCTTTCTTCTTGCGTCGACTCATCGTAGTTTACCAAATATTGACGCATCGCTGGGAACGCTTTTAGCCACGATCTCAGCAGAGACTTAGCATGGTCACGATCCACCACTGGTATACCGGAGAAGTGGTGGCCCATGGTTGTATTCTGCAACCTAGCTGCCCGCCGTGCCTCGGCCTCTAATTCAGCATGGATATGCTCTCCAACTTCTATCGCGTACTCCATGCGGCGGGCAACCCTGTTTTCTTGCTGAACAGCAGAGAGCATAGCGTATCTAGCTGTCTTCAGCAGAACTCTTCGCCTTCGTCGCTTTCTCTGTTTCCGCCTCCGACTTTGCTCTATTGAATGCATCTTCGGCCTCCTCGTAAGTTGACTGGGTCGCATCCATTATTATGCAGATGTACTTGTACTCGGATCGTAGCGCACGCTCAACGAGAAGCGCTTTCGTATTGCCTTGCCTACGCCACAAACTTCTCAGCCAGAGTCGAGGCCTTGCTAGTAACGGCATGGGCAACTCAATAGGGACCGCCCCTACCCAAAAGGCGCACGAACCTACGCGGCCTACTTTTCTGTGGTTCGCAATCATCCGTTACTTCACGCTTGCCCAAAAAGACTTCAGCGCGCCTGTAGATCTCAACTCGGTCACGTACCTCATCGCAGGTCCTCCAGTTATTGGCTTCAAGCCCTTTGGAGCAAGCCAATAAGTCTTTCACCAAGTTGGCAGCCTCATCAGTTTCCCACGAGCACTCAACCAACCTGGCCACCGCTCGAGCTAACCTGATCTCATGATCCGTACAGTGCTGCGTGTATACGCCTACCGTTGGATCAGCCAAATGCTGCCTATCCGTCATCCCTTCGGAACGATGCGCCACCCACCATTCTCTGGCATAATGCAGTACTCGTTGTTGAAGCAAAGCCATTCTGCTCACGTGTGTTTTACCTCCATGGAATAGATTACCTCTGGGCACAGGAAAGAATTGGAGGCACAAGCCTCTTTGACCAACTGTGCCATGGCCACATTCAAGTTCCCACTGTCGTTGAAGCCAGTGCCCCATTGCGTACACACGTACTTGCCACTTGCTGAAGCATGCGTTTTACGCAATGTGGAGTTCAGGGAAAGACGTACCCCTTTGTACATGGGGCCATTGTTAGGAGTGTAGCTGGATTGCTGAATCACCATGGCCCCGGTGTTCTTCATCACAGATCTCTCCAGTTCCTTGTACTCGCGTACTGCAAATAGTCGCTGACGCTCTAACTTAGTCAAAAAGCTAGACCATCGACGCACAATGTATGAAGTAGGCCATGGCTCTATTTGGCATACGAATCCATCCCATTCTGCATCCCACTCGTTGTACTCCCAGGATGTCCTGGTGTACGTGGGCTCACTGAACGCTATCTGGAACGACTGTCCAGGGGCTATCCCGTTGCAGAGTGCCCAGTACAGCCATGGGTAACGGAAGGTCAAACCTTCAATCTCAACCGCATTGGCATTGGAGAATTCATCGATGCCCAAGATGGTGGACAAATCCTCTGGGTCGTTGTCCCACCACTTGGGGATAGAGCCAATGGCGCATGTGTCTTCGCGCCTGGTGTAATACAGGTCGTGGCACCCATTGCTCTGCAGGCAGTACCACAACCTGATTTCCTTTGAAGTGAACAGATCAGTCTTTGTCGACATCGAATACAATCCTTGGCCTATCTTCCTCGCGCATTCTTTCTGGGGCATCCAAGGCAATACCCGGAACTACACCAGGCTCACCCACGTCATTTGTGAAGACATATACTTTGCCGCGCTTCTTGAATTCTCCACACTCAGTGCAGTTGAAGCCAATAAACGGGAGCATATCGTCATCGGCTTCGAGGTCGAAGTGCAGTCCATCGATATTCGTAGCAACTCGGCACTTTTCTGCCCAACTACCACAGCGCGGGCAGTACATGCCCTCACTGTTCCAGTCTGCGGTGATAGCTGCCTCAAGTTGCAGCAAAGTGCCTTCGTCATACCTGCGAACAATTGCCGGCTTGGGTAGTGCGCGGATCCTGTCCGGGGTAATGTTGGCCTTGAACTTGCTCTTGATGTGCAGCAAGCGCTCGCTGTGCGCCAACACCAAGAAGTCTTGGTCAAAGCCGTGCTCAACCACGTAGGCCACCGCTGCATCAATAGCCTTCTCCAATGCCGCATCAGTCAGATCTGTCGGCGCTGGTAGTTCAGCTACTGTTTCATCATCGTCCAAATCTAGCGCTCGACACATCAGCCAAAGCGAGGCTACCTGTGCTCCAAGAAGCCTGGGGCTGCTGAGAAAGACCAAGGCCTTGGCGTAAGCCTCGTGCAGCAGCTTGGTGTAGGAATTGAGGCCTGCCTTACCTGGGCGGGTGCCAACACAGAGGGGGAACCTGGTGCACCCGTAAAAGCCCCCGTACTTGGCACTCATCCTTTCCGCCATGGGCACTCCGCACTCAGGGCAAAGAATGGCGCGCTCTAGATGGCCCCTACCTTTGAAGGCCATGCTTGATACTCGGTACGCTAGTGCGTGGCTTGCAGGGCAGCCTGGTACTCCTCGTCACAAGGGGTTTTTCTATCGTCTTCCTCGATTTCAATTGCACGTTGTACCAGCTGAATGGAGATGCCCTGAGGCCACCCCAAAGCATGGAGCGACTCCAGGGCACGGACCACTTGCAAAAGTTGGCGGTACTTCTCAACCGCTTCTTTATGGTGCCCCTGCAGCTTGAGGGCCATCCCCTCCTGCTGCAAAGACTGGGCCTGAGTCATGAGCTCAGAGATGACTACGAGGTCTCCTCCAAGCCTAAAAATACCTCTTCCAGCAGCTGCTCCACCGTCCAACATGCAATCAGACATACGCATAGAACACCCGATATCACGGTAATGAATTCGTACAGTTGTTTCACTTGAGTATCACTCCAGGTAAGTTTGGTAGCCGAGGATCTCTGGGAAATTCAACAGAGACCCCACTTTCTGGCGGGCACGATGAGAAGCTTGGTGGTGGACAGGGGACAGTCTCCCGCACGTCAAGACCACCGAGATCTAACTTGGGCTCAGAATTGGTATTCGTTGGTTCCATCAGTGCCTCTAACCACGTAGACACCAGCCAACTCTCTTGCCTGTTTCAGCAAGAGTGCCGTTGCCTCTTCCCCCATTTGAATTTGGTAGTTCCCGATGACAGCCTTCTGCGCCAAGCGCAATGCAGCCAGTTGCAATACTGTGGGCTCTACCGTGGACGCCAGATCCTGCTGAATTAGCTCCATAATTCGCCGGGCGAGATCAATCACGCCATCTTCACGCACGTCCTCCATCACTGGCGTGCGCTCCCACTGAGGTGGCTTCGGATCGATGATATCTCCCATATTGGTTCTCTTATGCCGCAGATAATCGAATCTATGCGCTGTTACGAGCCTACTGACTAGATGTTCCGGTGTACTGCACAGACGGCCAACTCGCAGACCTCAAAGTCTACCAGACTCGCAACTAAATTGCGAAATCCGGGATAAGTATTTCAGAAGGAGCCCAGTAATGAGCGATGATACCTTTGATCCACGAGATCCTTTAGACGTAATAGGCAAGAAGCTAGCTGCAAAACTACGCACAAATACCGATCTGCAGCAAGCGGCTGAGCTTGTGATTGAGCTAAACACAAGATGGGATGCAACCAGAACTGAGGAGGCAGGTGGAAAAACCTGTAGCGATTGGCTCTATTGTGTAACCCGTAAATACTTTCGTTACTGGAGGAACATCCATGTGGCCTTAGCCCGCTTAGGAAAGTCCTACGGGAAGTACATGAGTCACGAAGCTCTCATTTGGGTGAGCGGAAAAGTTGATGTGACCAATACTGCGGCAATCATGACAGCTGTACGTCTTGACTCGCGCAAGCATAACAACAACCCAATTACTCTATCGCAAGCGCACAGGGTTGTATTCGAAATACTAGGAAAAGTTCCTAAGCGAAAGCACAAGTGCAACGGCTGCAAAGCCCGACAGCGAAGCTTACGTCCAACATTGAACTTACGCCGCACACGTAACGTCACGCTGCTCATTGAACCGTCGAGACAGACCGAAGACTTTGCCCAACATTGAACCGAGCCGGGCCATGGAATATCGATACAAGTTATTGAATCTATAGTGAACAGCGAAAACAAGAATGGCTATTGAATCATTTCTAGGAAGCGAAGAGTTACAAGGAGATTGAGCCAAGCGTGGGTATCGAATGTAAAGTTCGTACATTGAACCAAACTGTGATACCGAAGACGCATTCAAGCATTGATCCAAAGTCCTTCAGGGAACACAGTCGAAATCATTGAACCGAGGCGGGGCATAGAACTAGTTTGGATTTCATTGGGATAAGGGCACTACAACGGTGCCCTTATTTTTAGCTATCCGTTGCGTATGAGCTATACAACGGATCATGGATTGGCAGGCAGTCCACATCGACATCGAATACTCGCAGATCATCCGTGTGCAGAGCATCCTCAGAGATGGTCTTGTGCTTGCGGCGCTCCGCGGGGCGGCCTGCATTCATGATCTCTTGCCGGGTCAACAGCTTGATGCGCTCACGGACGCTGTCGGGGTCAAGGTCGAGCAGCTCGCAGATCGCCACGAAACTAGTCAAGGACTTGCCGCTCTTGTGGCGAATGAGGCCCAGTGAAGAGTCAGGCTCCTCGATGAAGAGCCAGCTGTGAGCTCCTTCAGCCAGCTGCCGGTTGATGAGCTTCGAGCTCGAGCGGTACAGCACCCAGTCGAAAGCTGCGCGGCGCACAATCTCAAGCAACAGCGCCCGGCACGCAGAGGCTTCCGAAATGGACCTGATCTTCGCCTCAATGGTAACGCTGGACAGAAAACCAAGGCTGGAGATATCCGGGGGCTTGGGTAGGGCGTTGGGGAGCTCACGTTCGGCAAGTGTCCGCTTCATGGGGCGCCGACCGCGCGTCTTGACTACCAAGCGGAGGGGAAGCCTGCGCGCAGCCCGATGCCGCACAGGAAGCGGAGAATCCCCCAGCAGCCCGTCCAAAGCTCGAAGCGGGGTTGTTAGGGCGGTCAAGAAGTTGGCCGACACCCAGATGTTTGGGATCACCTCCATGGCCAAGGCCATGTAGCGCATGACCTCCGCCCCTTGGGTGACGTCGCTCAAGACTTGCCGTAGCTGGTAATCGCGGTTGTCCATTAGCCCACCATCACGTCTACGGGGACGCCTTGGATGGGTGTGTTGGGGATTCGGATGATGGAGGTGTCCACACGCACTGCCTGTATCCGGGCCAACCCGGGCGACATCCCGCGCAGTACCAAGTTGGTTCCGATAGCGAGAACTGCGAGCACGGCGGGATTACTAGACGACCACTGGACATCGCCTGAAGCAATTCCTGGAAGAACCCGCTCATCAGACGTGTGAACCGTCGGAATAATTGCCACTTCATTTTGAGTCCCTTCTCCAATGCTGTACGGGCCTGGGGGATCGAACGTGATGAGATCCACCACCGGGAACAACAAGTCTGGCAAATTGACACTTGGGGCATCGGGGATCGTGATGATGCGTACCTCATCCTCGAATCCTTCGACAGTTACTTGGTACTGCCCCATGCGGACAAGATTGAACTGGGCATACCCCCTCTCATCCGTTTTCTGCTTGAGCAGCTCCGTCAGCATCGCAGAGCCTTCGAACAGGATGGGGTCGAACTTTGGGATGACGTGGATCAAGTGCATGACTGCTGCTGAATTGTCTGGGTTCTTGAAGAATCCCGAACAGCAGCACAACCGTGGGTGCACGGCCTCTGGTGGTTTGTAGACATGACCTATTGCTGTGAACTTATTGACCAACATGTCTAGCGCGGCGAGGATTTGAGGTTGCTTTATCGAGAAACTCTCCATGAAGAAGCGAACTTGGTACGTGTCTGGCGCATCTAGCGCAAACCCCACGTGCCCATCGTCTCCTGTAATGCCTTGCGTAATGAAGTTAGTTCCTGTTGAATCAAAGACGCGAACAACTACGCCCGCCACTGGTGGGTTTAGCGCCGCATCGTCCTGCACATTGATGTCAATACTGGATAAGGTCATGGTCACCTAAAGGGCTTCAGACGGTCATTGAGTTCGATCACATCACCCATAAAGAGCGTGAAGTTCAGCTTTACCCTCCGGCGCCTAACGACCCGGGCATAGCCAAACACATTCACGTGCTTGAAGATGGGGTCCAGGTTTCGCGCCAAAGAAAACGCCCTCGCCACAGTGAGCGAAGGCGTCCAAGGAACATGCACCGAACGCATGCCCACTTGGGACATGTACTGGATGGTTATATGCCCCGCCGGAGTCGGCGTAACCCCCGTATTCGTTTCAATGCGGGGCACCACATGAATGGGCACAAACAAGTCGTCACCGGCAGGAAAGACAGACGAGCTTGTGCCCACCAACACAGTATCATTGAGCAATTGCTCTGGCGATTCGAACTCAGGCAACATCAAGTACTCCGAAGCAAGGTGGGTATCTGTGGCACTCGAACTCGGAAATAATCCTGCTGTTCTGAGAAGTCGGCATCCAGTAACGCAAAAGAGGGTATCGCGGGATCCATCGGAGCTATTACGGTTTTGACCAAGTTCGCTCCTGCAATAGAAAGCTCATAGTGAGCGCCACGAACCAAGTTGAATTGAATGTGCCCTGCGCTGTCCGTCTTTCCGTTTAGCGCCCAACCAAGCAAAGCCTTACCCTCAACCAGTGTGCCGTTGAAGGGGCTATTCAAGCTCACCTCACATCCAATCAAGGGCTTACCGGACAGATCGACCAAGTCCAACATGCCGCACACCACATTGGCGGGACTTACCCCAATGGACTGACCAGATCCGAACGCCATACTGTCCCCACCAGTGGCTCCAGTGCTGTGGTTTCTGAGCCGTATCTTGTAGTAGTACGTGGTAGAGCCCATCCCATCTCTGAACGTGTAGCTGCCTACCCCTTGCATCAGAGGAATTCGAGCATCCTTGCCAAATGCCAAATTGTCCGGAGATGCTAACGGAAGAATCAAGATGGCTGCTGCATCGCTAGGAAGCACGCACAATGAAGCGCCCGTCCCGGGCTCTAGAGTCTCTACAACTAACTGTGCCTGCTCATCTACGTACGCTCGGAGTCTTCCAGCACTTTGGTCAGCTATTTGAAAAGCGACCTGAGCCAAGGTGAGAGGATCTGTGCCCGTGAAGAGCACAGATACCAAGTCTTTTTCTTTCAGCAGAAACTCAAGGGTTTTCCCCACTATTTGCACCAATGCGCCTGCAGTCAAAACCAGCGGAGGATTTCCTCCGGTCTTGGGCAAGCGCGCTGGTTTCCACATATCAGCCGTAAGCTCTCGGTATGGCCCCTGCTCAGTGTCGCGAGACCTCCAAACTTCAATTTGGTCGAACTGACCAACAAAGTCGGAATCCTGCACGCGGATGTCGAGGTTCACCACCTCAAATGCTGGAGTTGTATCAGACCGAAGAGGGCTTACGATGATGTTGGACATGTCACCTTTGATGCATTTTACGAACGATTGAGTCTCGTTGCTCTGGAGGCAGAGGCATAATCACGCCATCGGTCGTGACCGTGTTCAACTGCATATCCACACCGTATTTCTCTGCGAAAGAATCTGACAACTGCCGAGCTTCTTGTGACAGGTTGGCGAGATCTATCTGTGCCCGTTGGCACTCTCTGTCGTACATCCCCACAAGGTCTTGCTGATGGGCAAGCTTTGATCGAAGCAATTGGTAACGAAGATGGTCAAGTTCATCCAAGCGCACTGCTGATCCAACAGGCGAAGGGGCTACCGAACTAGTTGCTGCACCGCCAACTACTACTTGTTCCGCTGCATCCCTCAACACATTGGCGGCGAATTCTTCCGATGTACCAGTCGTTGAGATGTGGTTTACTTGTGAATTCATAAATCATCCAGTTAGGAAATCGTTGATAGAGGTATACGCCAACGCTGTTGACTGACTGACGGCTGCTTGAGCCAACCGCGTCGACCCAGTACGGCCTTGCAAAGTTCTTTGGCACACGTCGACCCTGCGGTTCAACGTCTTTCTTTGCTTGTCAGCGTACTGGGTCACTGCTAATTGCAGCGCATCAAGGCGGGCGTTACGCTCAGCAACTGTAGCCATTCCGCAAAATCTAGCCTAAATGTACGGATGTGGCGACTACTTTGATTCGCGATCCAACAATTGACGAATATTGCTGTAGCTCTGTCGATGTACTGCCGATACTCCAAGCGTGTTCAATCCGTCGACATGCTTGTCGGATCGATAGCCCACATTGTGCTCAAAATCGTAACCGGGGAATTCTAGAGCCAATACACGCATCAATTCATCACGGTACACTTTGGCGATGATGCTCGCAGCGCTCACTGCAGGGACGAGGTTGTCGGCTTTCGGCATGCAGACAAACTTGTCTGGCATCCCAGCCGGTCTAACGTTTCCGTCCATGGCCACAATAGATCCTGGGTATTTCTCCAGGCAACGGCGTGCCGCGCGCAGCGCCAATGAGTCCCTAGCCTTCCCCACGCCCCTCTCATCAATCTCCGTGTTCGAGTACGAGAGGATGCAGTGGAAAGGGATTATGGGAGGGATGAGCAGGTTGCGCGTCAGCGCCTCACGGTTGACAGGGCTGACAAGCTTCGAGTCTTTGACCTCTGGGTGGGACCATTGGGCCGGGGCTACTGCGGCACAAACCACAACCGGCCCAGCCCAAGCTCCATAGCCCACCTCATCAATTCCAATCACAAAAGCAAGGCTAGGATCTTGCAAGCGTTGAAGTCCCCGCTCTTGCAATTGAGTCGTCGTTGAGGTGCAGCGCGACATTACAGCTCTCTCGGGGCGCTCATTAGCGCCTCACGCTGCAGAACTGCAGCAGGCACTGCCGTAGACAGGTCCAATTTGAAGTCCGCGGGTTTCTCGTAGAGATCGGGTGTGTTGACTCGGTCGAAGGCTTCCATGAATTCAGTCCATTCACGGTCGGTCATCCCTAATGCATCTGCATGGAGCTTCAAAATATCTCCACTGATAACTTGCACATGCGTAGCTGCAGGAGCCAGACCAAGGCCGCTGGATATTGAAGTCCCTAAAAGCCTACGCAACAGCACCATCTCCATGCGGCTGAACGTATGTGCTTGAAAGGCATAGTCAATCCAGGCGTCATAGGAGACAGGTGCCACCGCACGCATGATGGAAGCCTTCATGTTGCTGTACTGTTGAATTTCCCATTGAGCATGTCCGTCACAACGAAGGCAGAGGAAGTGCATCAAGTTGTGCATGTCGATCTTCCAATACCACTCAGTGTAGATGGATAAGGGTAACCCCATGCGCGCAAGCTCACGTGCCAAATCGATGTTCTTAGCAGTGATGAGCTCGTAGAGATCAACTGATTGCTTCTGCAATTCCTCCCATTTATCCAGGATCCAAGAAGCGTTCGGTGCGCTAACTGGCGCGGCACGTCCTTGCTTGTTCTTCTTGCTCTGGGTGCCCATAGATTCCGCCATTGGCATGTAGAACTGCATAAACGGTAGCGAGAACCGCATGGAGTACTCATTGACGTTAGCAGTGCGGTGCCGAATGAGTTGGCGGGCCACAAAGATGGGCAACTTCACATGGAACTTCAGCTCCACCTGCTCGAATGGAGAAGTGTGCATGTGCCGCTTCATGTACCGCAAAGTTCCTCGATCATCCTTAGGGGACTTTGTCCCAGCACCGTATGAAACCCTCGCAGCCTGAACCACCGCGGCATCATCGCCCATGTAATCGACCAAGGACACGAAGCCGTGATCTAGCACTCTGAAATACTTACCTTTGATTGCGTCTGCCTCTGCACTCATTTGAACAACTCCCGATCCGGACAATTACCATTGCAAATCTGACAAGTAGCTTCATCTTCACCGTGCGCCAATGAGCAGTTGTTGATGTGGCCCTCCGGAGTGCGAGGAACCACGGCTCGCTCTGTATTCTTTGTTTTTGGGATAACTACAACGTCTGCACGGTGCATCATGCCGCCTCGACCAGGGTACTTGCCCCATTGCACTACCCCCTTGCGATTTTCCTCATCCCAATGAATCCAGAGCTCTATACCTTCCTGTTTTGGGATCTCACCGACTTCGATCAATGACTCCTCAATTTCCTCCAACAGCGAGCAGGTCATTGCGGCTTTGCCGTCAGAGACCACGGGCAGTACAGAGCACTCTTTGTCTGGTAACGGCGTGATTCTCCCGCACATTCGACAGACAAAGAGTGTCTTACCGCTCGGGGATGTCGCGTAAAGCGGAGTCCACCGACTCATGGGCTGTTATACGCCCTTGGCAGTGGGAATAGGATGCTGTGCAAAGCCCATCGCGGCTGCCTGCGCATGTGCATGCTTCACCCCTATTTGAATAGGGTCAAAGCCTACGACCACAAAATGAAGAACGCCCTCTACTGTGGGCGTCTCTTTGTAGCCGTGAATTTGATACCCCTCCTCCACCAATGCATTCAACGTATCCTCCAGTGCATTGACCGGCACATTGACAACTACTTTGAAGACTTTCTTTTCATCAGGCATTGGTTTCTCCGTTCTTGGTTTTGTCTAGCACAAGATATGTGCCAGCGAGGGCCTTGAGTTCCATGCCCTTGGCCACATCTGTTTGATTTTCAGCCAATAGCGACAAAGCTGCAGCCGCCCACCATCTAGAGGGCAAGGGCTCACCGTTGTTGCCAATGCCGGGCTTTGGCAGGTCTACGATGCCATCGGTCAAGAAGCCTTCAAGTGTTGTAACGTCCGATTTTGAAAGCAGACGGTGCAGACGATCCTTGAGCTTTGACCAAGGAATGTCCTCTGCATGGGCCCTGCCGATGGCGTCAAGAAGCCTTTGTACTGACTCAGGCTTCATTATTTCCCGCACGGCTGACTGTGAAGCAGCTGCCACAGCCTCAAGCTCTTTGACGGCAACTTTGTCGTCCATCTTGATGTCTGTGTCTTGCACCACCGACCCGATGTGAATACGGCTAAAGGTATCCCCGGTGATGAGGCTGCCCTTGCCATTGAGTCGAAGAACGCTGTGACTAATTTTCACCTTGCCTTCGCCAAAGTCGCTATTACCCCAGCATGTACCTACTGCCAAGAACTCTCCTGGATAGGGTTGAAAGGCATAGGGTAAATACGTCTGCAAGTGCACTCGAGTATCAGTGATATGAGCCCTTGCAGGTTTCAGCCCAACTTCCTGGCATACCTCCAGAAATGGCTGCAGTACAGCAGAACTAACCAAGTGCCGATTGTAACTCTGGGTTAGTACTGCGCGGAGTTGCCCGTTGACCATGCGATGAAGAAACTCAGCTTCACGCTTCAGCTTGTTCAAGAATGTCTGTCTATCGAACAAGGTATTGAGGTTCATCACCATCAACTCGCGCTTCCAAGCCTTCGGTGAAGGCTCATCAAGGAAGCTCAAGTAAGTCCGCTTTAGCCCAGAGATATCTCCCAATTGCCCCAGTGCGTGCCTGTGCACATTTTTCACCTCCGGCGAACCCTGGCGCATCGTGTATTGAATACGTATATCCGAGCGGTCACCACCCAACGCATGGTCCTCGACGAAAAACCGCATAAGTCTCGGGTGAACGTAACGGTCCGTCGGAATGTTGTCGGCGCAATACTGTATGAGACGCCGTTGCTCCTGCGCGCCAAGGTTGATGTGGGAGAGAAGACGGCTGCGTTGGGCATTAGTTTGTTCGTCCTCTTGGACGTCATAGTCAGAAGGTGAGTACATAAATGGATCCATGCAGCGCGAAGGCTGCGGTAAGAATAGGATGTAGTTCCCGCCAAGGCGGCTACATTACATGTGCTTTTTTACTTTGCCCGCGATTGAAGTCTTCAAGCGTGAGACTTTGGGTTGCGAGATACCCAACTGGGCGGCAAGCCCTGTTGTGTCCGTTATCTTCTTTACCCCACCAACCCCGTACACGTGATTGAACACGCGCGCCTCGTCAGGTGTGAAGTACTCATGCGGACGTTCCTTCATCAATCGGATAACGTCCATCTCTCGGGCAGTAGAACTACCGAAGGGATCAGACTCAAATCTCGATGCAGGTACATCCTTTCTTCGAGCTTTCATTAGCGCGGTTACTTTGCGCTCAGGCAAGCCCAGTCGTGAGGCAATTTCTCCATTTGTAGGCGCTCTGCCTAGCTCGTCCATCAACTCTTCTGATGCACGATCCATAGGGCCGATGTTTACTGATTGCCCCTCAGGAATATATCCGACGTTCTGATACCTGGCGTTGTAACGTTGAGCCTTGGGTATGCGCGTCTGAACATGCGTGTTGAAGGCTACCCCGCGTTCTGGGTCAAAGCTATGCGCCGCTTGAATGAACTGACGCTGCAGTTCAGCGTTGAACGCCTCAAGAGCTACCGATGGCGCTTTCCAGTCCCGTGCCTTTCTGCCCAATAAAGGAGCATAACGCTTCATCAAGGGCTGCAAAGTTTCTGGGGTTCTCCCAGACTGGTCCCAGACATGCCAAAGGCGGAGATCTTCCTCCGCCTTGCCGCTGGCTTCCTTGCTACTGTAGTTCAGGAAGTCCTGAACAGGATTCTCACTCATGACTCCTCAGAACTGATCGATAATGTGTCGCACACGCTCGGACAAGGTACCGGCTGATGCCGCCTTTGCTTTCCCTTGCTGCAGCAAGGAATGCGCAATGTAATCTCCTGACTTAGCGTGGTCGAAGTTTGCGGCGAGCATTGCCTGCGCATTGGCTGCTGCCGACGGTAAAGAGTCAAGTGCCCTTTGGGTCACTATATGCCGCTCTTCTTGAGAGGCTGAGAAGGTACCGCGATTGTTGTGCAAGGGATCGACGCGCTGTTCAGTAGATTGCGTCTTCTTTCCCCAATGCCCATCAACGTTCGATACATCCTTCCTGCCCTTTGGGTCGTCGTACAAGTCCGAATAGGCTACGGTACTTGTGGACTCATTGGTCTCGGGTACTTCACCACCACCCATGGCCTCTTTGCTGAGCCATTGGGTGAGCGCGCTTTCCGCTGCAGTTGTGTACTCAGGGGCCGTGATTCGGATAGGGACGTCATCGGTGAGTGCCATAGGATCCCTAGAATACTACGGCATCTCTCACTCAATGCCCAGTTCTACGCCGATGGATGCCAATATTCCTTCCAATTCAGCGATCTTCAGCTCCTTTTGTGCCACAAGCATAAGGGCCGCTTGCTCCCGTTGCTGGGCGGCATGGAGGTCATCGTCGGCACCATACAGGGCGCTGCTCAATGCATCAAAAATCTCCTCTGTTGTACTGCTGAAGACTTTGAAGTCTTCGAACTTGTCCACAGCCAAATTCCAGAGATCTCGATCATGCACACGACAGGACATCGTGATTGTGCCCGTCAAGTCCCCTCTACCGTTTGCCTTGATGGTCGATTGGACTCCATGGAATTGAAGCCCTGGAAGCTTGTCAATTACCTCAGCGGAATCTCCCATGCTCTCACCGCATTGCTTTCTTGTTGTGCCAAAAGTATTTCCGCCAACTCCAACATACTGCTCATACCGATACGCGCAGCGCGTGCTGCCTTTGCCAAACGCACACCCACTCTGGTAAGCCGTATGCAAGGGTTTCGTAGTGCACGCCTAAGAATGATCGCTGACTCACCACCGTAGCGGTATACATGCTGCAGCGCAGCGCGATTATCCTGGTACATCTGATCCGCCATGTCCCCAAGTTTTCTCTTCACGTTATTGAGTGGATCTCCTGCCACTTCACCACCCTGCAGCACCATCCCTCTGGACAGCGTATGCTCCGTCATAGCGCCTAGGAGTTCATCTGTGTCGCCGCGAAGCAAGGTAACCAGCGTCGTCAATCCCTCTCTAGACCGCGGCCATGGAGACATCGATAGCTGCTGGGTTATGTTGGAGGGTAAGCTAGCCGGCAAACGGTATAACGTCCATTCTATGCTCAAGAATGCACGCTGATGTTGCCGAGCCAATGTATTCCCAGCCCCCTGTCTGACTAAGGCCTCATCAATAGTATCGAGCTGTCGTAGATATGCCTCTGTGATCCAGGCATCTTCATCCACGTATTTTCGAACTTGAGCCAAGTAACTGCCTATGATTGGACAGGCATCGTGCATGCAACCTCCCATAGGAAAGATTGGTTGTTCACGTTTCTTATGCCACTTACTCACTGATTGTTTGCAACGGAATTGTGCAGGAGATCACAGCTGGTTCTTCAGAGTTCCGGACAACGGCATTCCAAAACCTCGAGGTTTTGAGATCTCAGAGATACTAGGACCCGAGAATCCAGTCGTCTTGGGACCGCCCACACGCTGTGTTGCTCGAAGCTTGCCCGCGGCACCCATGGCACCCGTAGCTGGAGCTGCAGTCTTCGACTGCTCAATGGGCGGCGCAGTAAACGGAGGGATTTGGCTGGTCTGCTTGAATGCACCCATGGACAACGGGCCTGAGTACTGGGAGGCGGACATACCAGCACCAACTCCGACGCCGGCTTCCTTTTCCTTGCGTGCACCATGCATCGCAGCGCCAACACCCCCGGCAGTGGCGGCAACCCCACCACCCAGCACTGCACGAGCTTTACGGGTCTCTTTATCCGCAACGTCGGCAAGTACTCCAGACAGGTGGCCTGCCCGCGCATGACGCCGGGCATCTGTCTCAAGTGCCTGCGTAGAGTGCGCCCAGCCCCCGCGCATCGGCGGCAGGTCAACAGTCTGGCGTTTCAAATCCACCTTCCGGCCCAGGTTGTCCCTAATACTGTTGGCCATGGAGCGGTGCCGCTCTGCTGCAGCACGCAGGGGTTTTCCCTCACCCTTGACTGCCTTAGCAAAGTTCCGGATGCCTGCTCCTAACGCGGCGGCAGCCTTGACCTCAATAGGAGGGGCTACGAAAGGCGGGATTTGGCTTTGCCCCTTCATGCCAGGGGGATTCTGCGCGGGTTGCCCACCGTAGGAAGAGGCAGTGAACCCGACCTTGGTCAGCACGGTAACTAAGGCGGAACCCAGTGATGCATGCTTGAGCTTCGGAGACTCGAGCCCACCTGGGTTAGCCCACTGTTGATCATCTTTGGGCGTGCTGAATTTAGCCTTGGCGGTACGGCGCCCCTCGGCGGTGCCATATCCTTTGGGTCCGTGGCCGCCCGAGTGCATCTGCTGAGTCGCGATGGCGAAAGCCTCGGACTTCGGCATCGATGGGTTTTTAGCCAAGATGTGCTCAGCTCGATTGTGCATCCACTCAGGCATTAGGAATTCCTCTATTTTCTCGAACAAACTTGTGGAGGGTCCCTACCTCTGCACGGCGATCCATGGTGTTGCGCAGCAATGGGATTGCCCCTCCCCCGAGGGCCCCTTTCGCAGCGTTGGCCGCAAAATTGAGTGCTTTGGCCTTGGGTGTTGCTCCCTTCAGTGCGGAGCCGTGCTCGATCATATTCCCAATGGCACCAATTCCAGCGCCACCTACCCCGCCGATAGCTCCATAGCGACCAGCCTGCCCAACCGTTGGCTTGTTGCTCTCAAGGGTATCGAGCCTGTCCAAAGAGCGTCGCGCTCGCTCCGGTGTAACTCCGGCAGTTTTCTTCTTCCTATGATCACGGATGGCGCCGCCCACGCCCTGCATGGCAGCCGCTGAGGCAACTCCTCCACCTGCACGCGACAGATAGGTCCCATAGGCTGGACCAAGGGTCTTCAAAGAGTGCAATAGCTCTTTGCCGCTGGCACCTGCTCCACGTAACTTCCGCATGCCTAAGGCAGTAGCACCCGCTTCATACATCAATTGAGGGGCAGCAGCCAACGCTGGAGCAGCTATGCCCCATTTTCTAGCTTTAGATCCTTCATCTGAGTTCAGCCCCGTTAGCAAGCCAGAAGCAGCTCCAATGTGCTGAGAAGCATTTCCTAATAAGGTAGTCGGAGTATTTTGCAACAATTTACCCCAGCGTGATCCAGCTATATCAGCGTGCCCGAGTTCATGCGCAAGTACGTGCGGGGAATTTGCTCCGCTGCCCATGAGGATGCTGTTGCCTTGAACAGGGACGCCAACCTTCTTAGAGATCTGTTTGGCGGAAAAAGGACCTGGCACAAACATAGAGTTGTCCAACCCTTCTACATCCTGAATGGGCACTGGAGACTTGGCCTTCAACTTCCCAAGTAATTCCTGTGCACGCGCAGGATTTGATTCCATGTACTTTCCAGACTGTCGCGTCATGGCATGCGCACCTGCAAGACCACTAGCTCTGGCTGCTGTCTCACCCGCTGTTCCTATTAGATATTTCCTGAGATTAGGTCGTCCTTCCTCAGCTTGCTCTGCGTATTTAGCTAGATCTAGAGCCTGGTTTGCTGTGACCGCCCCTTGGGCAAGCAGCTCTCGCGCGCAAGCGTATTTCATCAAGGATAATTGGTCCATCACATCCTCGTAGTGGCGCCCGTCTGGGAACCAGCGTTCTCCGTCGCAGCGGCGGTTGGAAGCGTTGTCATGAAGTCTGGCCCGGCCTCATGTTTGACTGTGAGCGCAGATCCTGGGCTGGTCCCATCCCTTGAAGGAACGTCCCCCTTATGCGCGCGATCAGGCTTTTCATCAGAATCAATGCGGGCCATCGTGCTGTTGGTGAGCGGGGAGCCCGTGGAACCAACTCCGTCCCAAGCTAGTTTTTTCTTTCCAGGTGCCCCTTGATCGAATGACTTCCAAAGTTTGATTGCAGTGGGATCAGACAATGCCGAAAGTTCCGGCTTAGCCAACTTCGAAGTCGGAGCATCTGAGCCTTCCATGTCGGGAAGTTCTCCAGGTTTCTTCGGAGGCTTGGCCCCAACGCTGTCGGTATACAGCGATGAGTTCATGATGTCGACTGCGGCAATCTTGGTGTGCTTGCGTTTCTCCTCGAGACGTCGACGCAACTCGTCGACTGCGATGGTGGAAATAGGTCCAAGGAGCTTTTTGCCCACGCCGTTGTAATGGTCTAGGTAGAACTTCTTGGCCTCATCAATGTCCTCGAAGCCAAGCATGACCTTGTCCTCGTCGAAGCCCTTTCCTGTGATGTGCCGCTGATGGATAACAAAAGCGTTGGGGGCCTTCTTGTGCGGTCCTACGTACGCATCAATCTCTTCGTGGTCATTGCCCTCCGTACCGGTGATGTAGCCATAGGGCAGCTTGAACACTGTGCGCCAAGGCTTCCCGTCGGGATCTACCCCTTTGCGCACGGACCCCTTCCGGTTCTCAATTGAGATAGGGATACCCTGCACGTTCATGTGCCCTTGCAACGTGTAGGCAAGTTTTTGGCGCAACTCGGCCATGACCGAGCCTGACTTCAGCAGATCACTAAATCCCATCCGACGCATCTCGTCTTCGGAAATACTAGACACACCACCGCGCGCTGCCGGCATTGTGCCTGAGACTCTCGCGGATGGAGCTACAGACCTGGCTGGTGGCTTCATGGATTTCGCAGCAGGCACCATAGACCTAGGGGCTACTGAATTGGCTGCCACCGGGGACAAGCTTGGCCGTATTGGAGCTCGGCCCGTAATCGCGCGTGCGCCCTGCAACGTATTCTTGCTTGTATTCAGGACCCAATCACGCGTGCCAGGGATTGGAGTCTTCAGGAAATCTCCAAGCCCACCTTCTTTTTCCATCCGGTTGAGCTTCGTGTAGTACTTGGGATCCTCCGTCAGGTGATCCATGGCGATCTCAGTAGCCAAGGCTGGCTGGCTCGTGTGCTCGCTCTCGACTACTTGCCCTTGCGCGAGCGACTTAGAATCAAAATCTTGTGGCTTCTTCTTGTCTGCTAGCCCGCCTGGAAGATGATCGTGCCAATGCCGAAATAAAGTACCCTCCTTGTCCTTTCTCAGCATCGTTGTTACGGTCATTGATCTGCGACCGGAACGCGTCTGTGGTATCGCCATGCGCTGACGTGAGGCAGCCAACTTGCGCAGCTCACCGAAAGCCGCCTGGCTTTGCTTGGGATTGAACTCACTCATGACTACGCCGCCGCGTCTTGAGGCTTAGCTGACTTCAAGTGCGTCCTGATGTTGCTCGCTATCTCCGCCGCGCGCCCGCGGTCTCTGGTGGCTACATGCCCAACCTGCTTGATACTCGGGAACATCGAGGGTCGGAACCCCTGTCGCTCTGCCAGGTTCGACAGCAAAGTACTCACCCCCTTACCTGCCCCGATCTTTTGTAATTCGTCCATGAAACCTGGGTACATTGACGGAGAACTCATACCCTTAGTTTTACCACGGACGAAAGCTAAAGCGGAATGTCCTAGCCGGCCAAGGCGGGGGCAGGACGCAATGTAGCCGCAGTTCCCATAGCTTGTGGACGCATTGTTGCAGAGAGCTCTGAGTGATGCACCGGGGAATTTGAGTGCAGTGGGATGTATGGTGCAGGCGCAGCAGCGGCCCCGCCACTCGGTGGCAGCATAGTGGATCTCGCCCCAATATTGTTCTTGAAAGACATCAATCGTGAGGAACTCTGTGCTGCAGGGGCTGTGAGTTTCTGCACGGCACCTTTGGCAGCAGGTGCCCGAACTGTCTGCCGTGCCATGTTCGCCAAAGTCTCACTGAAGTTGGTTCCAGGGGCGGCTAATTTGGTTAGTTCATCCCTAAAAGCGGCGTACATGACCTCGTGCATCATGCCTACTGTTTTACCACAAGGCCTGTTCTAACAGAACTAGCCAATAATTGCGCGGCCAATACCTAGCCCAGCCAAATAGTCCTTCACGGCGTCCTGTTTCACCTTTCGTGTGTCGCCCTTTTGCGCGGCAGTGGTCCCGCGGCGAAGCCCCACGACCTCCTCGAGCTCGGCAGTTACCAAACCAAACAGATCTCCGTAAGGGCCAAAGGCACGCGAGTGAAACCCCTCAATCCCCTGCAGCACATTATGCCCATCAGGGCTGAGCTGAAGGTCTGTTGTACCAAACATGTCTATCATCGAGGCAATGGGGCGCCAGGTGTAGGCACGGATGAACTGCTCAATGTCCAAGCCCGACTGCTTGATGTGACTGTAGGTAGCCTGCAGATAGGCCACCGCCTGCTCAATGGAGGCTCCTGCAGCAAGTTGGTATGCCACTGCAGCAGTGCTTCTAGGATCGTTGGGGTCATCCGTCTCGCTCGACGTCGCCAATGCTTCATTGGCTGCGTTCGAGTCAGAGATGGTGTGCGGGTCAGTGATGGCGCCCGTGGAGAAGAATGTATCGTAAGCCTGCCCAATTTTCGCTGGGTGCCAGATGTCCCCGTACCATCCTGGTCGAATGTATTCCTCGGCGGGCAGGTCCACCACCTCTTGGTAAAAGCGAGGTACTTCCTCCTGCAGACGATACGCTCGAATGGTTACAGGTCTTGGCTGCGTGAAGAACGAAGCTGTCTGCGTGGAAGCTGCGTTGCCATCCGAACTGGGTAATAAACCTAGCTCTTTGAGTGTATCCTTGTCCAAGTCCCGCGCGTCAACCTCAGTGCCCACGGGGACCTTGGAACTTTTGCGACTTGCCGGGGACCTGGGCTTTTTGCCAGACTGGGCGGTGAATAGCAATAATGCCTTCCCACTAGGTGCACCATTCTGTCCTCGATACAACGCGGACACATCCTCAACGTTGGTTATCCTTCCCAAGTTGGGGCCCAAGGATTCCACAGACGGTTGCCCGATACATGCGACATCCGTTGCTCGTACGGCGTCCTCGTTGAAGCGACGGCTAATTGTAGTTTCTGTCTTGTCAGTGGCACCTAGGTACTCAACTCCCTCATCAGGCTGCCGCGGGTAGCTGAGTACAACATCCATTGAGCCACTGTTCTGATTCACATTGAACGTGACTTGCGTGAAGTTCCCTAAAAACGCGGTGCCTAGCAGCTTGTTGATGTCTCGCGTAGACTGTCCAGACTTCTTCAGTAAATCGTTGTACAAATTGAGGGTATCGACGTCGACGTACTTGTCAATTATTAGCCCTGGGAACCCCACGGCAATATACGGATTGAACCGCCCACTGACGGTCATTTGTCGTGCAGCGAATCGATACTTGAAGTACAAGAAGTTGGCAGAACGTTGAGCGAGCCCAACCTGTGGGACTCTATCGTTGACCACGCCACCCCGCGCAGCAAAAATGTTGAGCTCCCCCATCTTCTCGAACACGGGAAGAATGCCAGTGAACAACTCGTGATCGAGAAGGTCATTAGTCAATAGCGCCTGCAGATTGACTTTGCTCTTCTTCACGCTCGAGGTCTTGGGGGCAAAGTAAAATCTGTCGAATAGCTCATCCTCACCAAAGAACTCATCGTTAGTTTTCAGCAAGAGACGAGTAGGCTCCTCCATGAACGTACGACGGTAGCTGAGGTGGTTGTAGTGCTCTGGAAACCAGACGTTACAGCGCGGGGGAGCGCTGAACCACACGTCAGGGCGTAATATCTGCTGGGCAAGACGTGCAGGTTGCCTGTTCTTCGCGGAACTGGTCACCACGGTCAACTTGGCGACTCTGTCCAAATTAGAAATGGCATCCTTCAACGGAGTCTCAATTGCTGCGATTGAACTCGCGTTATTCACGTTCCATTGGGCAGTCTTCGTCGCAGCTATCCCTACCTTCTGTACAGCAGTGTTCAGCATGGAGCCAGCAGAAGGCACCGCGGGGCGCACCTTTCGCAACTGCATAATGGTGCTGTTCAAGAATTGCTGCTGACGTCGTAGTCGAATTACCAGCTGGCTGCGCAAGCTCGCTTGAACGGTACCAGAGGTGGAGAACAGTGAAACATCAGGCCTATTGTCTGCCACATGCAGTTGCTGCACAACGGAGGAAAGCTCCGCCGATACTGCCGTTGCATTTCTAGAGATGAACACAGTGCTTGGATCTTGGTCAAGCCTCTTGCGAGACTGACCGCTAACAGTTCCATCAAGGCCCGGTATGTATTTGGGGCATGGCTGTGCGTAGGTCTCGTGGAAAATCACCCCTTGTAGTGCTGTGATGCTCTGACGAATCGATGTCTGCCCACCCATGCCTCCTAGCATGCGGCTCATCATGCTGGTGTAGCCCTGCAACGCCAAAAGGCGCGCGGTGGTGGGATCATCCTCGATTGCCATGATCATTTGATTCACGTGCAGCCGCAACTCTGCAAGCGTGAAGAAAATGTTCTGCCCGGCAATCTTCTTGTCGTAGTAGTACGAGCCACCTATGGACTCGAGAAGATGGATGATGCCACCGGCAAGCCCCTTCAACTTGGGAAACGATATCGAAGGGGTGCGCAATATCGTTGTAATGACCTCCGCCGGGCTCGACAGAAAGTCTGTGAATAAGTTTGTCGATCCACCAGAGAACAAGGCTTTGATGCCAGGGCCAAACAGATCAGTGTTGTTCCACTGGTACGCGTAATCCCAGTAGTTGGACCAGTCAGCACATTGTAGAATCAAGGCTCGCTGCGCTTGATCCTTCGACCACTCAAACCCAAGTATTTCTCCACCAAAAATGAGCTTGTACCTGGTGTAGTCATCGACAGCCGCCAAGGCACTGCCAGACACCTCTACCTCAGCCTGGTTCATGGTTTTCTGGTACGCAGAAGGGTCCATGCGATTCGATGCAGCGCTTGACTGCGTCCCTGACAGCAGAGGGCTTTCTTCCTCGTACGGGTCTAGAAAAAATACATGCACCAATGTGCGCGGCTTCAAGCGAGTCCCCTCCGGTACTGGAGGCACTTGAATCGCGGCCATCAGTGGCGCGTTCGGTAAGCACTGAATTTGAATCCCTACGATGGGGACTTCTACCCCTTCGAGAAACATTCTAAGCTTCAACCGTATCGCGTGGGCAGTCATGTCAAAGTAAACTCAACAGATCAATGCCAGTGGCATTCGTCTGCCCAAGGCATGGGATGTTGTAAGGATTGGTAGAAGTAAACCCAGTGCGACGCCCTGTGGCAGTCAACGCGTTGCCGTCGGGAACCAAATTGCCTGGAGCTGCAAAAATAGAGAACGCGCTAATGGCGCCTCCTACAGACACAGAGGCACCACCGCCTGACCCTGCGTAACTGTTTCCAACCCCGATCCCTCCGAGCCCAGATCCAAAGCCTGGCTTTGTGGCGAGCAATCGGTCCAAATCACTGCTCTGGTTCTCTTCCCCAGCAAAGGTGAGATTTGACGGGGCCATGTAACCCGGGTCTCCGGAAGCACCAAGACTGGAGCCAAAGCCAAGACCTCCATAGTCACCGTAGCCAGCCTGCCCGTATCCCGGTCCACCATAAGGACTTCCGTATCCGTAAACGGGATCACCATACCCAGTATCAACCCCGGAAGTAGAACCAGACGTGGCCGATCCGGAACTGAATAGGACGTCTCCCTGCATGGAGGCAAGGACTCCAGCTGAGAAATTAGAAGAGGGTGAGTTTCCAGAACTAAAGCCATTTGCCGACAGTCCAGCACTGGAACCTTGGGATCCGAACGCGCCAGATCCAGCATAAGAGCCTGCGGAGAATCCGGATCCAGAGGAGCCAGCGCCAAAACCAAAGCCGCGCCCAACACTACCGCCGAAGCCAACACCACTCCTGGGTGTCGCTCCAAACGTGGCCCCTGCCCCAATGCCAGCAGAAATACTAGCGCCAAAGCCAACACCAATACCACTACCTGCTCCAAAACTGACTCCCATTCCTAAGCCACTCAAGGCTTGATAGCTGTTGATGTTCGCGCCGAAGCAACCCATCCAATTGATAGCCTCTTGGAAGAGGTCATCTACCTCAAGTTGATCTCGAATCAAGGGATCTAATGAATCAGGCATGTCGCTGTTTGTAACGCTAGTCGTCCCTGACCCCGTGTATTCATCCGTGTTATCGGAAATCATTCCGCGCAATGGATGGTCTTGGTACAAGCCCAAGAGTTGATCATCTTGACCCGCTGCGCGCAGGTCGTCGATGTACGCCTGAACTGAAACGGGGAATGCAACAGAATGCGTACCTCGAGCCAGCAGACTCGTCAATCTTCCAGGGGTGCCGAAGCCTCCCGTGGAATTGTTCTCAACGTCATCCGCCCATGTACTGTCGTCTCCGGCATCAATACCGTCGGGGTACAGGGGGTTCAATTTGCTGAAAGCATCTCCACTAGTGAGAGAAACATCCGGTGGCAAGTAAATGGACTCCGGAACTGGGAAGCTGGGATCTCCCACGAAGGATACGTTCCTGTAGCTTGAAATAAACATGCGCCAGCTCAGTTGCACTAGGAATGGCTCGGTACTCACCGTGGCCGCCTGCGCCATTAGCATGTAACCCTCGACGACGTTATCGTCGTAGAACATGTACGTACGCGCGCCATTCTCAACGGACTTCGAACCACGCAGGGTTTGATCCCAGTTAGCCCACCATTCTGCCTGCCAATTGAAGTCGTTGCTGTTCAGTAGAATAGCTTGCACTTCAAGGAAGCGCGGTGACTCTCCGAAGAAGTAAATGTAGGCGTCACCGAAGGTCTCAATAATCTGGTGCTTCTCCATGCGGGCCTCGGTCACCGATTGGAGAATGAAGTTTGAGTACGATGTGGATTGGCCAGATGCCGCACTTGAATCGAGGAAAGGAACCTCAGTTCCGTCAGAGCGTATGACCTTCAGAGCGGCATAGGTGTCCTCCTTGATCTCCATGCCGCGTAGCGGGCGCCTTACATTGGAGAGTCCAGCTCTGCCGCTGCGCGAAAGCGCTGGGTCGTTGCTGCTCTTGAGCCTGTTGTAATTTGCCTCGAACGGATCGGTTGTGAGCTCGATGAAGACTGCCACCGGATCATCTTACTCTAAACTTGAAATTTTCCCAGTTGTCCTGGGATAAGATTCACATGGGAGCACATAAGTAAGCTGACGGGCTGCATGAAGCTAAATGGCGCACAGCACGGCCCGACGGGGTCGTGCCCCAAACTTAGCTCAGTGTTGTACTAGCTAAATCACCACATTCTGCTTGATGAGAAAATCCAGCAGCTGCCGTGCTGGTGGAGTTCCTGAGTAGGACTCCCCTTGTGAAATGGCAAAAGCCGCGGCCTTCATCATGACGATGAGCAAATCCTCGGGAACTACCTTGTCTCGAAGAACGAAACGGTAAATCCTCCCACCCTTACGTAATGAGACTGGAATCTCAACACGGTCACACAACCCGCAGCCTGGCGGGACGCGCATGATACTGCTGGCCTGGTACAGAAGAGAGCTCGCCATTGTACTTACTTCTCCCCATCCTTCTTTACGTCTTTGGTGTTGCTTTGGATGCCTGCCAAAATCTTACCGTCGCGATCTGCAGCCTTAGCCAACACAGCTAAGTGAAGGTTACTCTCATTGAGCTTGTCGACAATCTTGTCCTCGGGAGATCCCTTACCCTTAGCCAAGTCTTCAAGCTTCTTGCGCGCCTCCGGATCGTTCTGCAACGTCTGACTGAGTAGAAGACTACCGGCAGCTCCACCGCCTTTCTTTGTGGCGGCAGTCATAGAAGCAGTTAGCCCTTCGACCAACTTGTTGTCATCGCTAAGACCAAGCTTGGAGGCCAGCATCTTGGCGGCGCTACCCGCGCTCGCCCCCTTCAGTTGAGCCATTTCCTCGGGAGATAGGTCCATACCCATCGTGCCGGCAAAAGCTCCGCCGATACCCCTCTTGCCCTTACTGGCATCAATGCCAGCACCACGGATAACAGCCTCGGAAGCAATCCCACCTCGCGATGTGCCGGCCAAGGTTGAGGCAACTGCCTTCATCTCGCTTGTGCTCAGGCCGGACATGGCCTTCATGAAGTCACTATTAGCCGCCTCCATAGCAGAGATTCCGTCACCATCTGGCCCAAGGTGCGCTGCGGCCGATTGCGCTGCCATGGCAAGGCGGGCGGCCTGCACCGCGCTCTTCCCGCCCTTCTTCATCAGTGCCTTCTCCGAGGTGTCAGTCAAGCTGAACACGCCATTCTTGTAGTTGGCAATACCACCAGCCTGAATGAACTCTCCCTCGTCACGGGTTGTGCGCGTAATCTGCTCAGCGATTTTCTGTTGTGCTTCCTTTTGCCACTGAGCCGCGCCGCCGCGCACAGTATTGAATTGAGACTTCATGGAGTCCACCGACATATTGGACTTCTTGGCTAATTGCTCCCAATCCGCATCCGTCAACTTGTTGACGCCTCCTCGCTCTCGCGCAATCCCCATTACGGAACTCGCATGCTGTATTGCGCGAAGAGATCCTGATTCGCCGACAGATGCGTCATCCGTCTTGCCTGATAAGTCAATGAGGCGTCTGCTAATCCTATCGTTAGCCCCTTCTCCGCCGGTCAAGACTCCGAAGGCCAACTCGCGAGTCTCAGATTTATCGAACAGAGCGCCAGCCACTTGTGCTTGCGCATCACTTGCCCTGTTGAAGAACTTGTCTGCGATCCATTCACCAATACCCGCGCCACCAGGGGTCATCCCAGAGGCCATGCCGCCACCGGCCATGGCGATTGCAGAACTACGCTTGGCCGCCTGAGCCATGCGCTCATCCGCTGTCGACGTAGCCAATAGGCCATGCCCAAGCTTCTCTCTGGCGCGGGCATTCGAATGCTCATCCCCACCTCCCACAAGTTCGGGAAGCTTGGGTATGTCAAAAGACTCGCTGAGCCTCATCTCTGCCGGGAGCTTTACTCGAGATTCCATTTGCTGAACTCGAACCAATTGGTCGTCATGCTTGCCCTGGCGTAGGAACATGGACATCTCGAGATCGTCTTTGAACGCCTCCTTCAATTGGTGCAGTCGATCTTCGCCCCTAGCAGAGGCTGCACCGTTCGCGTATACCTCAAGAATCTTCGACTGCTTGGAATCCACTAGGCTGCCAGCCTCTGCGCTCAAGGATCTCGAATCAGCCATGCGGGTGGCGAATTGGTATCCCTGCATCTTGCTCACGAGCGCACGCTGCCCGATGTCTTCATGGGGCCCACCACCGCCGAGAGGCTTCCCGAGGTTGCCTCCCGTCAACATAGAAACAGCAGACTTCCCTGCGGAACCTCCCAAGAGCAAAGACTTCTTGATGTCTTGCACCTCAATCTGCCGCTCTTCGTACACTCCCGTCAACCTATTGGCCCACTCAGTAACCATGTCCGTCGTTGAGTTGAGGATGTCTTGACCAACCTTCTGCATGCTGTTGTTGACTTGGTCACGAGCCGCCTCGAGCTTCCGCTTGATACCTTCAATGCCAGAATCCTGCGCGCGCAGCCCATGCTCAACTGAGAACTTATCCTCAGACTTGGCTTCACGCAAATGCTCCATGAGCTGCGGCATGGCCCGCGCACGCTTCACCAAGTCATCCGCTTCATCTCGGCCAAGCCCCATCTGACGTTGCATGAACAGCATCTCTCGATCACCCATCGAGTTGATGTCGATGCCCTTCTTCTGCGCCCAGCCAATCATGGCCATTGCAGGTGCCATGTCGCCAAACTGCTCCATCACCGCTCCGCGCAAGCGCCCTTCGTTTCGAATGAAGTTCGCACGGCCTACCCCTTGCAGGTTTCGGTGCGCCGCACCGCGAGTGTCGTCTACACCCATGCCGCCCGACATGAAGTCGGCCACGGAGCTAGCATCGAGCTTGCCGTCACGCCCCGCTAGAGACGCCACAAGCCAGCGACCTTTTGATGACTTCAAAAAAGAGCCTGTTCTAATGAGCCCTTGCTGCGCCATCGCCTGCCGGCCTTCGGCACCGGTCAGCCCTGTTGCCTGGTATATGTCCTCCTCACTCAAAACCCCCGTCTGAATTGCGGCACCAACGTTTTCTATGGCCTTGATCCCACCCATGGCCCCTTGGCGCCCCGTTCCCCCGTACATGCGACTGATCTGTGAGCCGATGTTCATCATTCCTGTGACCTCAGTGGTGGCCAAGTTTCCACCAACAGAAGCCCCACGAATGGCGTGGCTCACACTAGTTTGGTTCTTGAAGATGCCTGAGCCCTTCATCGAAGCCATCGTCTTTTGAGCTTCCTCGAGGGTAGAGCCCATGTCCTCGGCGATGGACTTGACCGACTTCATCATCTCCCGGAACTTCTCGGTGAACTCCTTGGCGTTACGCACGCCGTCGGCGAGCCCCATTCGACCCATGTTTGCCGCCAAGCGCCCGAGCTCAGCAAAGCTTGGCCCCAACTGGAACTGATCCATGGTGCCACCGAATTGCCCACCAGACTGTCCGCCAGCCATGCCGCGCATGGATCCGCCGATTTCTCGAATGTCACTCTCGGCAAACCCGCGACCGTGCTGCCCATAGGGATTAGCGAACGAGAAGCTCGAGCGCATGCCTTGGTTGAACTGCTGCGTCTGCTGGGCGCCATGCATCATCTGATTGCCCATGTAACCGACAGCACCCACACCGAGCATGCCCATGCCTGCGACACCGGCACCAACCGCGAGTCCAGCGCCCATGCCTCCCATGCTTCCGGCGGCCATGCCCGATCTAATCCCCATCGAGATCGGGTCCAACCCCATAAGTCCCATGCCCAATGTGGCTGCCGGGATTCCGATGGCGGTAGCTGTGTTGAGGGCGCGACCAGCCATACCCTCGTTCTGAGCTCCAGTGTTCATCCCTCCAAAGTTGTAGCCTTGTGGTTGGATGCCAGAGGAGATGCGCTGCTGCGTCAAGTACTGTTGCTGAAAACTGTCGTTGAGCTGCGCAATTTGTGAGCTGTTGAGTGGCACCAGCTAAGCGTAACATCCCCACCTAAAGGGCATGCAAAAGCGCGGAGAAGCCGGGTATAAGAATAGTGATGGTACTGGACAGCTCTCCTCCGTAGAGCATCCTCCTTCTACTTGGCCAGTGCCTTGACTCTCCCTTTGGCAAGAGGAGTCACAGTCCCCACGGGCCCCGCTGACGATATCCAAGGTGTCTAGGGATATCGCTGGCGGGGCGCCATTATGCGAAAAAGAAGGCCTTCTTTTTAGCTCATAAATCCCGCAAATTCCGTAGGCCGATGGGAATAAGAGGACTAGAGGATACATAAATGTGCCAAAAAGAGAGTGTCCCGGCGTGCTTCGGCAAATTGTACTCGGAAAAGCACGCTGATTGTCAAGGATCCAAAAAGCAGAGTAGGTGCGTGTTGTGCGAGTTGTGTGCGCAGCAAAAGCGGCTCAATGAGGCACAAGCCACAGTGCATCAACTTGCAATGGCGACACTCCTCTTGACCGATGCTGGACGTGTAATTGCCGAGTAATCTCGGGGATAAGAACAGTAGAGGAGCACAGCAATGTTGTTCGGAATGGCCTTTATTGGCTTCAAGATGCTGCTGGAAGTCCCACTTCGAATCCACAACAAGTGCGTTCGAGACATCAGGGCTGCTTACGCAGCGGGGCAAAGATCTCAATGAACATTCATGAAATGTCCGTGGCGGACAGAAGAGCAATTCAACAAGAAGCAGGGCTGGGATTCCAGCCACGATTGGAGGTCGTAGTGAACGAGAGCAATACAACAGGCGAGAATGCAAGGAGCAATGAGCGGACGGAGGCTCGCAAAGTCCTGCATCGACTATCCCAGGATGAGTCCTTCAAGGGAATCGTCCTACATGAATTGAAGCGTGCGGCAGTGGTAGTACCCATTTTCGTTACTGCTGCCCTCGGTGTGCTGTGGGCGAACAAGCGTTGGATAGCGCGCTGAAGTACCCGAAAAGATGCCGGTTTCCAAACCGCGTGTCTTTTCTTAGCCCCGTATTGCGTTTCGCAAATTGCCAACGGGAAACTACAAAATCCATGGCGTACATGAGGCACCCGGTACTACGCCACGTTGAATTCACTTGAAGTAGTTGCAGATTCATTCAAAATGATTATAGACACTACAAACAAACCCCAACCCGTAGGTACCCCCATGAACAAGCAAACCATTTTTGAGAGCCCTTTCGCGCTCGAGAATGCCCAGGTAATGCTGGACTTGTGCCGTGACGAGTACGCGCGGGCAGGACATGGTGACGTGTTTCAATCCCTTCGAGGATTGGATGTTACGTCCTTTGAATCAGCCCGACTCGCACTTCTCACCATTCGAGACATCCCAGAATTTGAGGGTGTCGCTGACGTGCGCAAGTACGCCATCAAAGCGCTAGCCAATGCAATCAATACGCTCAGGGCTACTACGCGCTTAGCCGGGTGACTGTAAAAGCCGCTAATCTCCAGGCATAAGAGACTTGTGGAAGGACGTGGGGTCCTTTGCACAATGGAGGAGACATGTGGTTATTCGAAGTCACTGATGAAGTGCGCACCGGCGTAAGACTCGTTTCGCAGCCAGGCCGCGTTGGAGTCCCGCTAGGTGAAATTGCTGAAAACGGAATGACCCGCTTGTTGCCCGTTGGGAAGTCCATTTCCAGATTGATGGCACATCAAGACGACCAGAAGGGGACCTTCACGCTGTATCGAGCTGCGTTGAAGTCACCCCCGTCTGGTCGTTGTTTAGTAAGGCAGCCAGCCACTGATGCCAGGGCGGAAAAGAAAGCACTGGTATTTGTGGACAGGTGCCTCGATCAGGAGTTAGGCACCACCATGGTCGCTAAGGCTCGAGGAAAGAGACCCCCTGAGCGCATCGCCGAGTTCCTAGGAGACGGCTGCTCTAGAACCCTCTTCCTGTTCGAACCCGGGGATGCACTATTTATATGTTGGCCAGCCGGAGCATTAGGCGAAGAGCGCGCTAAGACGGCCAAGAGGTTCGTTATTGCCTGGGATGGTTGCCAGCTGCTTGAGACACCTTGCCAGAGGATGCTGCCGCCCCGGAATGCGCGGGAGCCGGCAGCGTCACAACGGGAGGAGCCGGGTGCACGGCGACCAGTGACTTCGGCGGTAATGAGTCAGCAGTCGCTGACGACTTAGTTGGGACGGTATCGGCGGATGAGGGAGAACCCTTGTCCGCCGGTTTGCCCGCATCGTCGCTCTTTTTCTTAGCTACTCGTACCGCACTCATCTTCTGCAAGGTGCGCGATGCTTGTCGCAATAGCGTGGCCACGGTCTGCTTGCAGCTTGCGCACAGGCACGTGTACGTCATTTGGATCGGCGCGCTACCATCCCCAAAGTCTGCTTTCACTTCAATCGAGTAGGGCTTTTCCTTGGCAGCCTCGGCCTCAGAAAGGTACCAAGTCGCCGGGCAACGTTCACACTGATATTGCAGGACTCTCTTGGGGGGCATTGAACTTCTCCGAATTGGCTTTCCAGAATAGGTAGGTTTTGAGAATCGCAATTTCAGACCGTACGAGTGGGTCATTCTTCAACTCGGTTTGAAAAGCGGAGTCAAACTTGGCAATGTCGGCGTCCACTGCCGCCTCAAGATCTGCACCCGTCAAGGTACTAGAACCTTGTACTTTCACATCTTCTTCCGTGATTATGACAGCTACATTCGCCATGTACCTGCTATAACACGGGGCGTGGAACAAGTCACCTCAGACGATACAGATGAATTAGCTGCACTCGACATGCTGCTGTTTCCTGAGAACTGCTTCAACGAAACCACGCTTGCACGCGAGATCGAATTAGGTTTCTGCTGGGGTAAATGGAGACAGCACGCGCTCATTGCCTACGTCCTAGTGCGGTACGGGGAGATTTACGACATCCTTAGGCTCGGTGTCCATCCAGACCAGCAAAGGCGCGGCATCGGATCTGAGCTGTTACGTGAAGTCCAAAACCTAGGTAGACCAATTGTGCTCACCGTGCGGCAAGGGAACCTCGGTGCCCTCAAACTCTACCTATGCAATGGATTCAAAGTCATCGGGCGCCTGCGAGATGGGCTTGGGTGGGTTCTTAGGTACGACCCAATTTCTTGGTGACGTACGTAGTGCCTCCCGGTGTTCTGAGTACAGACGATCCGTCAGGAGCCCGCGACGGTACCGCTAACTGATGAGTACCAGGGCAACGCATCTTACGCATGCCTCCCGCCCCTGCCTCGTGCACAACGCGCACATTGGTACCAGCAATCTGACGGGCACGCCGCTCACCCGGTACTAACTTCGACATTTGGTGTGTCCTCTCCGCCGAACTCCATGTCGGCATAGTTTGATTCTTCAGAATCCGTAATGATGCTCGGCACTGCAGCTAACGCTACCTTCGCCGCGTCGGCCGCCTGCTTCACTGACTTCAAGTACTGCTGAATGTAAGCCTCCCAGAACGGTTGCACCAAGCCAGACGATACACTTGTCGTCGTGGTCAAGACGTCTTCATTCAGCAAGCCGTGTGACTTCAACAGCTGAGTCATATCGTTGGCCACCAGCATGATGGCACCCAAACGCGCATCCAAGTGCTGGAAGGCATCGCTGTACGTGGCGAAATTAGTGTTATGGGCCTTGACTAACTCGTTGAGGCCTTTACGGTTTGCCTCGAGCTGATCCCCGAGCTCTTGGATTGACAGAGGACTTTGATCCGGGGCGTTTATTTGCTGGAGCTTCACTACGTGGCGCGCTACTTTCGCCCGCTCCTTGCTTTGCATTCTCTGCAGTTTTCGCTGGACTACCTTTGCGCGCAACAGCCGTTTCCCATTCTTGTTCATCTAAATCACTAGCCTCCACGAATCTGAACCCGGACATCCTGTCTAGTCTCTTGGCCGCCAGGTTATTCAACTTGGCTGCCATTTCCACCCAGACTTCTTGCGAAACCTCGCTTTCGTTGCGAGGAAGATCCTCGGCCTCAACTCTCATCTCGGGTTCATCAGCTCCCTCGATGGGTAAGTACCGTTCCTGTACAAGCCGTGACAACGCCATAAACGCCGCGCGTTGCTGGGCCAACTTCAAATATTGCGGGGTAGTCATGCTGATAGGTATGCGTAAAAGCGTTTGAGTAGGTCGGCGCCGGCAGACGTCTCCTTGAGTATATTCTTCAGCGGATAGATTGAGCGAGCTCTTTTTGCCCTAGCCCTCTCCAGACCCTGGCTGCCTTGCCACGTTTGCTTGGCAGACTGCGCCAGGGCAATACTTCGAAGGTCGTCAGGGGCGTACTTCAGATAAATGTCACTGTTGCACTCAAAATGCCTGAAGTACTTCAAAACTACATAGGCCCAGTTCTGCAGCGTCACATTGAACAACAGCTCCCCTATCACCTGCTCGTGCGTCCAAATGCTGCCACAGGTTGGGCATACAATTCCTGTCGGGCCGTTGTAACTGTCGCGCAAGATACAGGAGCAACGCTTCTTGTCCGGGGAAACACCCGGGCACAAGTACAGCTTGTCGTCACCACCCCCATGGAATCTCGAGCCGCTGAGCCAGAAGCTCATGACGCCAGGGATGGGGTTGTGGACAGATCGTTTTGTGCCGAACAGTATCTCCACCTTGTACTTGGCAACGATGGTCTTGTCGTTCAGCAATTTACGCAAAGCACTGGCCTGCTTGTCGAATTGAACAGCTTCCTCTGCGTTCAAGATAAGCGGGGCGCCCCGCACCTCGTCGTAGCGTAGGGCCCCTACGTGGGAATTCTGCGTAAGCTCAATCATCGAACTACGCCTCCTCCCCCGCGCTGCATAGCCAACGGTATAGAACCAGCTGAAGAACTTCCCTTACCTTTTGCATTCACGCCGCCGCGCATTTGGCCTGGAGCATACCCAGCTAACGGTGCGGAGTCCACCTCAACCCTTGATGGCCGCTGAGCACTGTTGATGACCGCTGCTATCTGAATGTACTGATCTGACAATACATCGCCCTGGAAAATGATCCTCCAGCCGTAGAGAACTTTCCTGTTGCGGATGACGTACTGCTTCGAAATGTCACAGGTCCAGCGTGCAGCGACGTCCTCTGCTCCCATTAGTAAGGCATGGATAACTGGCAGCATGAAGGGCCAGCGGCTAGGGGCACAACGCCCAATGATGCGCAGTTGCTTACCGGTTTCATGATCTTGAACGACCTGGAACCCGCACTTTTTGGCTAGCGCCGTGTAGATGTCAACTCGCGTGACTTGGTTTGACATTGCGATCCTTACGTGGAGTGCACAGCATGAATGCTTTGCTTTTCCCAAAATACAATTCGGTGACGTCGGTTACGTACACCTTCCTACGCACATCCAAGATGTGGCTCTCCCCATTAGTCATGATGTCGACAATGCTGTCTGCATTCCATGGGATGATGTACTCGCCTAAGACAGACACACCAAACTCTATGTCGATGGTGCCGCTGCCACGGCTGGCGGAGAGATGCAGCTTGCCCTTGCGCTTCGTCCGCAAGTACTGCCGAAGCACATCGAGGTCTGTAGTGCGGATCTCTACCTGCTCAGAGCCAGTCATGGCGTCTTCAATGGCAGCTATGGCTTCTTCGGGGCTCTCGAACGGGTCCCCTTCTGGTAAGTCTATCGGCAATCTCCAGTGGGCCAGCTCCCGCAGCATATCGGAGTTTATAGCGCCAGATAATGCTACTGCTTTCGCTAAATCGCTCATGGGGCTCTCCACGCGGGGATGGTAATTTTGTACGTCTTGATTGTGTCCGCTAGGGCACCGTGCCGTCCGTAGGCCGCACAAAGAAACAGCGCCTCCTTTGGAAGGCCCTGATCGATCAAGAATGGAATCCCGTATATTTCATCTTCAGGAAGTACAACCTTGGTGGTGCTCTTATGCCATGCGCGCACGGTACGCTCACTCCCACTGGCAAAGGCCACTGGGTTCAGTCCGTCAAGACTGGCCTGCGTAAGCATTTGAGCAAAGACGGTTGACGCTATTTTGGACATGGGGTCCAACTCTACGAGCAGGTGAGTTCTGATGGCTGCCAAGGGCATCAACGAATCGAACTCCATCTCGACTGGAGTTTCTGGCTCATCCTCTTTGCGATAGCGCTTGTAGGACATGTGCCCTGGAGTAACGACAATGGTCTGTACCAGTGACATGCCTATTAGCTTTTTGAACAGTTCCACATAGGCGGCATTCCCGGCAGCCTTGGGAATATCGTAGGATTTCTCTTCCTCTGCGTAAGTGGTCATAGCTAAATCTGCTCCGCTTCTGGAACCCTCAAGGTTTCCTCGGCTGCCAATAGGTTCAAAAAATGCTCGGTAACAAGCGCGGTCAAGTCGGTGTGGTGCCTGCGTGCATAGTCATGCATCTTGATAGCTAGCGTTGCCTCCACACGGATGTGAAGTCGCCCGAGCTTCTTGGGTCCATATTGTTTAGCTGCCATTGCCTTCTACAAACTTGATGCCTTCGAGGTATTCAAACATCCCCACGACCTGCGGGAACTTGTCAACCAAGAGTTGAAGAACCTTTTGATGCGCCTCATCTAGCAGCTCTTCCGTCAGATCTCTACCGACAATGGTATCGCTGAGCTCCTTCTCCAAATCTCGGATCAGTACCTCATTCATGCCTACCCACGTTGGTAGCCACATGTAATTGAGCTCAAGCTTACCGGGGCCTGTGCGGTCTACGAATCTCATGCGGTTTCCTTTGGGACTGGAGAGGGCTCAACCGTATTTAGCGTAATAGCAGCTTCTTCGTATGCTATGCGCGTATCAAATAGCAGCTGCTTCAAATTATTTAGCTGCTTTAGTGCAGGTGTACCATCCATAAGCAGCACCCCTAGCTCGGGATTACCGTCTATCAATAGTTTGCAAGAACCGATGAGTGTCAGAGCAACACAACGAAACGTTTGTCTCTCTTTGCTCATATGGAGGGACTGGTCAAACATGTAGGAAGCGGCATATAAGCACATACGCACAGCGCTCTCTGGGGTCTCACTTTTATGCTCAGCTAATTCCTCCATACATTTTGATAGTACAATCATAGAGTCACCTCAACTGGCTCTTCATTCCATTCCTGATAGTCAACGGATCGTTTCATGATGCCACCATGCCTATCTTCCTGGCCGCCAGTTCTTAGAGACCAAAGCCAACTTCGAGCAACGCGCCAAGTCCCCGGGCTCTACCACCGAATCATTGAATGATGTGAGTTCAACGCCTCCCACGCGATAGACTCTCTGCACATAGTCACTGCAAAACAAACGACTGCTGCGCCTGGAAGGAGCCCGCTTACGCTGCCCAGTCAGAATGAGCCAGGCTAACCGAATGACGCCGAAGTAATCATACTTGCGACCAACCAGTGCCAGGGCAGCGGCCAGTAGATCATCTACCTGCAGATTGGCAGGGTCTACAAGACGGTAGACATCTACTGGGCTAGTGAACTCACTGAAGGCCTGATGGAGGGGCACGATCTCAATCCCAAATGCCCACGCCTGAAAAACCATATCGTACTTGCCCCATGCGGGCATAACAATCGCGGCGTGACTGTACGGGCTTTGGGTGAAGTCTTCAATTGCACGAGACAGTTGGGCAGTTCCACGTACTAATAGGATATCTCCAGGCTGGAGTTCCTTTGTATTTTCAGCCTCGAAAGTGAAGGTGGTCACAGAGTCACTACCCCCTCCCCTTCTGCGAGGAACAGGACATCGCTCTCACGCACAAGGGCCTCTCCATCCTCAAGCAAGAGCGTCAGTGCATGCCCCTGCTTGGTCTCAGTAACCGCCTTGAAGAATGGGAAGCGGTCGCCTGGCTGCAGCTCGGTGGGGATGCGCACCCCCTTATGGTTGTACTTGCCTGGACCCACATCGATAACCGTGGCCATTCGAATAGGTTGTGCGCCAACCAATAGTATTCCTCCAGAGGATTGCGTTTCCGGAGGGTCTACCTTGACCAGTACCCAATCAAGACGCAGTCGCAGCTTCATTGTCGTCTCCGATGCCAAGGACATCCACTGAGTCTGTAGCTGGGATCTCTTCAGCCTTCAGCTCCTCCTTGACTTTGCTCTCCATGCCCTTGCGCATCCAATCGGACATTGGGCGCAAGCTTCGGCACCAGTCAACAGTGTCGGGGGTCGAGTAATACTCACCGTTGATTTCAAAGAATAATGCCGCTTCCGGCACACCCTTGGCATCGTTATGCCAAACGATGATCGCAGCTGCCCTAGACACGCCAGTTACCGTGTTGGGTGTGCCCTTTGATGCTGATGAACCATCCACCGCAACGCGGACTCCTGCTCGTCTAATGTTTAGAGCGCTTTCGTTTTTTCCACCGATTGACATAGTGCTGACCTTTCTTCTAAAAATTGCTCCAGCAATTTGGCTAATTGTTCTTTCGTGATCCAACCGTGATAGGGATTCCATTCACGAGGCAAGTAAAACCGCAAGCTTGTAGTGGCCAAGAGATCTGCAACTTTGAATGAGACCCATCCTGGTGTTTCAGCATTGACTGATTGACCTAGCCACTTCTCAACTTCTCCCAAGATAACCCAACGGCCCGACTCCGGGCTCTCTACATTACAGTTACGGAAACGGGCATAGACCACTTCGCCAAAGGCATCAGCGATAGTGTCGTAGCCAGCGCGGATGCCGCTGGTCTTTGGGAGGACAGTACGCGCCCGCGCAGCTAAGGCACTTGTTCTACCGGTCAAATCTATGCGTACAGGGGCAACGCTGTGCATGCGAATGTACTGAGCTGGGTCCTCTCGAAGTAGCCGCACTAAATCATCAGTGATCTTGATAGGCAGCAAGCCTTCACGATCTGTACGCTGAAAAGTAAGTCCCGACTCAGGGAACTCCAGCAGTCGAAGATGTACAAGAGACATCATCGCGGCAAAGTCCTTCTCGGAGAATGGTTGGCCATCGAGATTCCCTTGGTACAAGGTGCCTGCTCGACGATACGACAAAACTACATCAACCGGCATTGCTAGTGTCCTTCACGGCAGCTGCGTACGAGTGCTTCTTCACGACTCTGTAGATGAGGGCCCCCTGTGGGCTTGCCCCTAATTGCATCCGTGTCCCATCAGGGAATGTCAACTCTTCAACTATGTATCGAGTCTGACCGTGCGGCTGCCTGCCCTTCACAATAATCCCTAACGCTTCGAAGTAGGGCAGCACAACCTCAGCGCAGCAAGTCCGCTCCTCTGGTACACCAAGGCCGTTCAATGCAGCGAAGGCCTCCTCAGCGTTGACGTTCGTGACCTGAAGGGACCTCATAACGGCTTCATCCACCTGCGGGGTAAGGAATCCTGAAGCCTGACCTCCGCAGTTGTAACAGGAGTACTTGTCTGGCCAGTAGTCACTCTGCTTGCCAACTAGGACGTCAACATCGCGCACCTCTCCCACCACGCACAGTGCATGCTTGCAGGATTGGCACACGATAGTGATCATAGCTGAGCAGCCTCTCCCTCTTCATCGCTAGGGCCTGTCAAATCCTGCGGGTCCACCATGCCAGCTCCTCTCAGCACTGGGTTACCTCGTATGTCAGCCTCTACATGCACCGCAGAGGCCACCGCCACAGTGGATACATGACTAGTGCGCAATGACCTTTTATTTTCTTGCCGGGTGGGCTTTGCCTCGTCAACTGCCCAACTCGGCACAGGAAGCGGTGAACCGTCGGCATTCTCCAATAACTGGGTGGCAGCGGACAAGGAGTCTGTACTTTCAACTGCACCGATTATCCTATCCGATGCATCACGGAACTGCTGCTGTATCCCAGCTACGTCCTCTTCATCGTCTTCCGCTGAATCATCGCTACCGCCAAAAACGTAATCGGAGTCGGCATCATCAGCGAGCCGGAGCGGCGTGTGATTACCGTTGCGCTCCACACCTGCCTGCGTAATTTCCATGTTGTGGGCAAGCGCTGGGTGCACTTGGCTCGCATTGGGCTGAGTGCGTGCTGGGGCAGTAGTTACCGGGGATCTACTGGGCTGCTCCATGGCATCAGCCACTGCCTTATTTGCCGCGGCGCCTCCCGTTTTTACAAACTGATCTGTTAGGAGACGAACAGTGTCGTCAGTGACGAGAGTTTGAATCTCGGACCCGTTGGGTAACCGCAGCACTATGTAGCTGGCAGTTTCCCCGTCCTCAAACGATAGCTCCTGACGAATACCTACGATCTGTGCTTGCATCATGTCACCTTAGGGGCGCCCTGCGCCCGTGTTGCTTCGGCCTTGTTCCGTGTGAGCATGCTGACGGCGATAACCACGTGCCTCGCCAGCTTCTCAGTGTTTACCAAGAGCAGACAATGTGCCCATGCCTCACCCTTGTACATGTCACCTGTTGGGGCTTGCGCTAAATAGGCCATGCAGGAAGGGCCGCACTGCCGCGTCTGGTCGAAGGCGCAATCTAAACGCAGCTCCCCATCGCCCATGGCTGCTTGCTCTAAACTCTCATTGGACATCGTTGCCTACCTCATGCACTTGAATTTCTGCAGCTACCTTCGCTCGTTCCTCCAGGATGGCTGTAAGGATTGCCTTTGCAACAACAGACAAGTAGCGAGCAAACAGTTTGACGTCAGCCCCTGTGGTCTTGTCGATATTGACAAAACCCCACTTAGTCAATAACCGCAGGTAAGGCAAACCCAAAGGACCCGATAGCGCTTGCCGCAGGTCATTCATCAACTGTAAAAGCATTCCTTCATCACTGAGGAAAGCATGATCGAAGGGGACAGCCAATAGGTCTTCAACCTTGCCCCTCCATGAGCAAACCCCGTTCGAGCAAGAAGCTTCACCACCGGCCAAGCTGGAAAACTTGACTGAGGCACTGCCACAGTGGGGGCAAAACTTCACGCTACTAGCTGTCATAGGATTCCTCCGATTTTCTTCGATATTCTGCGGGACTGAGCCAGTTGCTCTTCCTGAGTTGCTCGTTGCACGATCTTCGTCCTCAGGCGGCTACGAACCTGCTTCGGCATGATCGGGGTAATGCCGATGGCGCCTCGAGCAACTTCCGACATGAGATTCTTGATATGGTTCTGTCGCTCGTTCTTCTGGACACCGGGCAGATAAGGCATCTGCGCATCCCGATAGTCGTCGAGAGCCTTCTGTGCATCATCTTTGCTCACCAATGCTTGTACAAGGGCGCGTGTGCGCATGTACTCGATCTGATCTTTGCGTATGAGAAGAGCCTGCAGTACGTGAGATTGAAGAGACCCCCGAGGAGGCGGCCTTCTCAGAGTCACAAGCAATAGGTTCGCTTGTGCCCAGCCCTCGGGAGTCTCTAGCCATTTCCCAGTGTCTCCGCTCGGAAGAGCTTTCGGACCCGCATGTCGAACCAGAACCAGTTGACCATCAAGCTGGCCATCATGTGGTAGTTCAACCTTGCGACAACGGCATACTTGGCCCAGAACTTATCCTCGTCGAAGTCACCTTTCTCATCGCGGTAATCAGGGAGAGGCATTCTATTGATAGCGCGTATCGCGATGGTGAGTCCCATCAAGTGGTACTTATCCATCAAGTAACGATCACTGGGCTTCAGCGTGGCTGCCTCTTCTCCAATCATGCGCTTGCAGCGAAGGTCTTCTTCCGCCGCATAAGATTGGAACTCTGCTTCGAACTTCCCTGGGTGAATCGGAACATTCTGAGAAACCTGCCCGGTGATGATCAGATTGTCCAAGTCCAACGGCTTGAGGCGCGACTCAATGACCTGCCGCTGCTCATCGTTGTTGAGCATGTCCTTGAAGAGCGCATTCTTCAAACGGCTCAACTCGAACTCGTCCATGTCGTCAAGCAGTTGTTTCTTGTCCGCCTCCGTCAACGGACGCTCAGTCTTTCCGGCACCTCCAGCTGGTCCCGCCATTGCCGCAGATTCTTCCTGCTGCGAGGAGACCTTGTCCCCTGCCTTCTGCAATTCGGCAATTGCCTGCAATCCCTCAACAGACTCGGGGCTCAACTTCCCCGTAACCTTGCTTGAATCAGATCTAAGCTGCTGCGGTGGAACAAATTTTCCGTTGCGCATGACGCCGTAACGAAGCGCCAGCTCATGTTGATTCACCGCGTACATACTGCCGGGACCCTGCCTGAAATTGGGGTCCTTTGTGGCCTGGTCAGGCAGCATGTCATCTCTGAGAATCGTGGACGGTATGTTCGGAGCCGCCGTCTTGGCCCTAACTGGGGCGGGAGCCTGCTGGTGTTCCGTGCCTTCTACGATTCCACCCCCGCGTACTGCCGGTTCCCCGGCCATCGAGGAAAGCACTGCGTTTAGTGCAGGAATTCCTCCGGGCGCTGGCATTCCACGCTGCTGTCGCGCCTGTTCCACCATCGTTCCTCCGGAAGCTTCCCCTGAGAGCAATGGAATTGGAAGGTCTGGACCGCCCGCGACGGGATCTGTGTACTTCGGAAGAGGATTGTTTCGACGTCTGCCCTCTGCGCCAATCGCGTAACTAAGCGCTGCCGGGTTGGTTACAGCCGGATCGACGAAAGGCTTGGGATTTCTAGGATCATTACCCAGCTGTGTGGGGTTGGCCTTATCCCTGCGAACCACTCCGCCAGGGACACCAGGACCACCCGGGTCTACGGCATTTTCTGGAGATCTCTTCATGCAACATCACTCCTGGCGTACATCGTACGCCTAATAGGTAGCTAGAAAAAAGGGCGAGGTCAAGCAGACGTTTCTGTCACCAGGATGCTCAACACTTCTTCCGGCTTCAATTGGGCAGGAACTTCATGTAGGTGCGCCAATTGAAGACCGGTCAAGAAGGGACGACTTCGCCAATACTCCCAAGGGTCCACGCGAAGAAGCACATGCCCAATGGAGGCCCGTGCTTCTACCCCCTGTGCCCTGAACTCATGGTTGGGTATCAAAATCCTTGAAAGAGACTGCCCTTGAAGTAGCAGCAGTGCTGCTTTATGCCCTAAGTACAGCTTGGGCACTTCAATAAACAACCACGTGAAGCTTGCTCCTTCACAAGCGTACTCTCGATGCGTTACCCGCAAAGACGGGAGCGTACCCACAGGCACGCCCCAGTCTAGACGGAACCAATCTATGTCTCTGGTAACTTCGCGAATCCCTTGGGCCCCGGGGGCGGGGCTGGCTGCGGAACTGTCTGCACTACCATCGTGTACCGTTTGCATTTTGGGCACCTACCAAACTCCGGCCTCGTCCCATCAATGGGAATCAAGTCACCCGGCTTCAATCCTGCCGTGACGGCGTGTTCGAACTTTGTTTTACCAGTGCATCCGGGGTGCTTGCAACTGGCGGTGAACTCTCCAAAGAAATCGTCGTTGGGGTTTTGCATGCTGCCTCTTCTCTAGCTTGCTGCATTCGAAGTATCTCCTGCAGTACTTCCCGCTTAGATACCTCAGATCCCTTGTCCTCTGGGAAAAAGAATTTGCCTTCAAGCAGCGATAAGCGAATAGACTCCTTCGCAACTACGAGCAGGTAACGCAGCTCTCGTTCTAGTTTTTCCCAGAAATGAACTGCTTGCGCGTGACAAGTGGGACAAACGAACACCTCAGCGAATAACTTCGCATCTTCTGGGCGTACCGTCTGCCTACAGTTCATGCATTCCATGGAGATGTGGGGTACCTCGTCATTCATGCTCCACCTTCTTCGTTTTGCGTGCCTTCTTCTTGGGTTGGGTTTGCGCGGCACGCTCCCAGACCACGGTCCATTCCGTCGTTTGCTTTGACTCGCAACTTACGTCGATGTGCAGCACGCGCTGCACCGACCGCCATGGAATGACGAGCGCGGCGCTGTTATCAGAACTGACTAACGACAAAGCAACACCGTCAACCAATGCCTTGTCCACCGCTGCCCGTAAAATACGCTCTTCCACGTAGAGAAATTGATAGAAGCTTCCCTCACTGTTCTCTACGGCAACATCAACCAAACTCATCGATTACCCCCTACATTTTGAATTTCCACGAAACTCCATACTCGTCATAGTCAGCGTTGGACGCAATGCGCAATTCCTCGTGTAGCGCTAAAACATCAGCTACAGGAGCGGTCAGTTCAGCACTGCTATCCATAATGAATCCCAAGACCGTGCGAAGCTCTCCCTCATACCTAGTGACAAGCGCACGCAAACCCTCTAACTCTTTGAGCACATGATCCTGGTGTGCCTTCAGTAGTCCGTAGTTTGTGCGAAGACGATCTAGTTCTATGTCTTTCGCCTGCAGCGCGTTTGCCTCCGTCAATTCCCTGAGTCTATCTACAACGCTATTTGAAGAAGACATCTAGTTCAGTCCAGCCAACTATCGCTCCAGGATCTCTAGTGACCATGATCGATGTTGGGTTCTTTGCCTTTGAAGCGAGCAACTTGTCCACGTCACTGCGTGTTATGGGGCGAGACGTGAGCGCAATGCGTGACCGCTGTGACGGTGGCCACTTCTCTGGGAATGAAGTCCCAACAGGAAGAGCGGCACCCAGCTCTTGCCACTGCACCCAAAGCAAATGACGCTGAATACCGCTGGATAGCTCAATGCCTACAAGCCAAGACTCTAAGTCCCTTGCCTTCTCTGGGATTACTTGCCCTTGTGCGTCAAACGTGCTCCTGCGAGCTAGCTCCACCAATGTTTCGTATTCGTCTTGATCAAGGCTAATCGGGAATGGCATGTATTACCTTCCTTGGATGTTACCACCGCGTAGGAACGGTGGGGTGTCCACCTGGTCCTCGTCGAACGGTGTGATCTTTCCTTTGAACACATCAAGCATGGTATCCACCAGCATCTCCAACATGTGGAGTGTACCGTTGTTGTCTAAAACGTAATCGAACTTGGTATCATCCCAAGTCAGTAGCTCACGCTCACTTGAATGGCTGTGATCCATCCCTTCTGTGTCAAATGGTACCTCAACATAGCGCTTGACGCGTACGACTTTGCCACCCTGATCGCGTACCCCATAGTATTCATTGAAGTATCTGAGATCGCTGAATACAACGCCCGTTGTCGGGTTTGATGGAAGGCCCACAATGGTCCCGTAATTTAGCAAAGTTGGCTTGAATACTCCGCGCTGCGGCATGTACCGATACTCTTTGTCTTCCAGCAGTCGCTTTGCTTGACGAACACCGTAGTCCACCCAAACCCGTTCGTAACAACTACGCCCCCAGCCAGTACCCAACGTCTGCAACGCATAGCGCGGCGTCAAGTATTCAAGGTCATGGACCGTCACATTGGCAGAGCCATCGAGGGGTCTATCCGCGGGGCGTGGGTACCGTTGATCGGGCAATGCGCGCAGTTCGCTGCCTCCCCATAGCTGCTCATCAGAGAACCCGAATACTTCCTGGCAGAACCGCTTCAATGGATCCGCCCACGCTATGGATGTGAACTTGTGCTTTACCTGCAGGCGCTTGGCAACCTTATCCTTACCTGCCCCAGCAATTCGTCGATGACCGTTGGGGTCTTCACAACAACCAGTGATACCGATAATCATGTGGTACTCTTTCTTTTTTCCTCAAGTACTTCAGCGATGTACTTCCCAGCCATACGGGCGGCACAGCCTCCGCGTCCGCCTAGTGTCCTCACCGAATCCATGTTGTAAAATTTACCGTACCGCCCACCTTGCCAAACAGCAACGAGCGTAAAGTCATTGCCGTTGCCTGTTGGCTGTACTGTCACGACTGCCCCAGTCATCTGACTAAGCCAGGGCGTGTGCTCTGAAAACTCAGCACGAAGTAGTTGCAGAAGGTGCGCCTCGCGCTTCATAGTTGACATATGCCTATGGACTATACCTCCAATACGCTCAGCCTACACGACGTACTGCTACTCAAAGCCTCCGGAGTTATCCCGGCGGTATTCGCCAACTGGAAGGAGAATAGACGCATAGAGCCTACCCTGCTCTTGTGGCCACTACATGACGTGGTGACCACATCTGGAGCTACTGCATCCCTTGTCACGGTGGAACTCCCAGAGGACAAGGCACTGCGCAAGGCCAAGATTGTAGAGGCCGCCAAGGCGTGCGATGCCTACGGGCTGCTACTTACAGAGCAGCTCGAGGACAGCGTTCGCATGATCTTTGAGAGCGAGCAGGGGACCAGGACCTGGAGGTTCCCCATCAAACCGCATGGGGACATCAGCATCCTTGGTCTACCAAGCTGCAAGGACAATACCGAGTCTATCGGTATCCGATGGAAGGCTAATTAGGCCTCGTGAGTGCCGTTGCCGCGAGAGGCCATCATGGCATCTACCGCCGGGCGATGCTTTCTGGCCAACATAATGTTGTACCGCTCGTCGTCATCCAGATCATCCCTATCAAGCAAGTCCTGATCAATCTGAAGTTCTTCTTCCAACTGATCTTCCAGCTCGGCGCTCTCTGCAACTACAGCGCCTGGTTCTTTAGGCTTTTGTACCTTCTTGGGAGACGTCTTTGCAGCAGGGGCACTTGCCACGGCAGAGGGCTTCTTTGATGCGGAAACAGTGGCAGGACCTCCCTTGTCAAATTTACTCAGGATTTTGGTATCCAACGCCTGCACTGCCTTGGTCATTGCGCTCTGCGCAGCATTGACTCCCGCATCATAGGACCCTTTTGGGTACAAGCTCTTCGCGACATCCATGGCCTTGAGCGCCATGTTGATTGTCTCGATGATCTTGCCAATGTTGAGGATCAACTCATTGTCCCCAGCGCCGTGCGTGGCAGCCAGCCGCTGGACCTTCTTCAAGGCAGTGGGGATTGTTCCCACATCGCGAGTCAACGCAGAGACCGGCGCAGCTTCTGGTTCTTGAACAGCCTTAGTTCGAGCAGCACGCTTAGGCGCTGCAGCCTTCACCACAACCGGTTTCTTGCCGCGTCCTTTTGCCGCCGGAGTGACGATGCGTGCCACAGGGGCTGCCTTGGTGACTTTCTTCGAGGCTTTCTTGGCAGTCTTCTTGGCCACTGGCTTCTCTGCAGGCTTAGCCGGGGATTTCTTGGCAACTTTCTTCGCCGGCTTCTTTGCAGCTTTCGCTACCTTCGCGGTTTTGACTGCCTTCACTGGCTTTGCCACGGCTTTCTTCGCAACCTTAGAGGCCTTGGGCTTTGCCGTAATGCCAAAGTGCTTGGCAACCAGAGCTTTGGCTTTCTCTTTGTCCGCCGCTGAGAGTTCCTGCGTCTTACCAATTGCTCGGTTAGCCCCGGTGGCATCTGCGTATTTGCCGCTTTTGAGGTTGGTCTGAATGGTCTTGAGGGTAAACTTCTGATAACTGCTCATGATGTAGTTCCTGCCTGTACTGTTTGCTGGGTAAAAGGGACTGGATACCCAACGATCCATTGGGCATCGAAACGTGAAACTGTGTTTGTTTAGGACCGCGGAGACACGGGAGAAGCGGGAGGTAGTGGCGCCGGTGGGGGTTTACCAGGGTGCACTCCATCCGGCATAGGAGGCAAAGCACTGCTCGGCCTGGCCGGGCAAGTCGCATCGAATAGATGCTTCAAACGGTCCAAAGTCGAGCTAGTAGCTCCATCAGCCAAACCGGTGCCCGCTGCCAAGTCAAACGACGGGATCCCTTGATCACGGCCAATTATCTGCTGCGTATCGTAGTGGACTTCGTACCCGCCATTGTCTACGTCCAAGACAGACGTGACCGGGGCGTACCCCAAAGGGACTCCATCAAGGACAAACCAGAGCAGGTCTTTGGCCACTGGCCTGGCACTTTGCACTGCTTCTGGCACCGGTACGAATGCACCCTCTCCGGTATCCCACTTATAGAAGAAGAACCAACTCCTCATGTCGCCACCCGCAGCGGGGGCCTCTGCCTTGCCGTTCATTGAATATACGAAATGGTTCATGCGAATCCTTGACTCCAGTCCAATCAATAAAAGCACGAATGGCCCAGTAGTCAAATACAATTGTAGCAACTACAACAAACCAGCCATGGTTGGCGGAATAATAACTTGAAGGAACTATGGACTACGAGCAAGCCAAGTACATCATGGGCCAGCACCGGGCGGCAGTGGAGGGGAGCCGTGGGGTAGTAAAAGCAAAAGCCAGCCCCATCAAGAAGAACCTAGAGAACAGCACCACGCTGAGCTACATTGACCCCCATCTTACAAGCGACGCCGCCCCAAACTATGAACTCAGGCTATTCGGCAACCCCATCCTGGTATTTCACCCCAGTACTTTCGAGATCCATGACCATGGGTGGTACAGCCGCACCACGCATATACGACTGAATCAATACCTGCCAGCTGGTCACAGTATCTATTCCAAGCACATATCTCAACTGCAAAAGCCACAGCACATCAGCTTCGTCAAGACACCGCACGGGACCTACCCGTACAACTTACCACTGGTGTTGAACTACGAAGGATTTTCATCCATCTGGTATACGCATCAGGCACAGGCCGCAGTGGAGGAAATGCCCGGGTACATCGACGACTACATAGCGAGGCTGCTAAAAAGGTTGTTGTTCAGCAACGACATCATTACAGACTCCATGTTTAGCCTGAGAAACTCCGATACGATGTTCCACAGCCGTGTACTAGCCAAATGCATCGTCGACAAATTTCACTTCGGTGAACTCGCCTTTGCCGCGATCACCCACTCAGGAGTAGAGCAGGAATCCTATGGGGGATTAGACTTCGGAGAAATTATAGAGATACTGCTGGCGGAAGGGCACGATGCCTTCAAACCCGCGCGCACAGCCAATCAAATCTCCCGAAGAATGGAAAACGCATTCAAGCATGGAAAGCCGATGGTAACCATCCGCGCCGAATGGATCAAGTCCAGACTACGCCCACTCCTCTACGAATACATTATTGACTCGCTGGGATTCGCCAGAAAAGAATGGAACAGAAGGTAACATGCCAACCGTACGAATTCAGCACGCCGCGTTTATTGAGGTCCCTGTTGAGTTACCCATCAGCTGCCCTAACTGCCACGCTTGGTTCGAGGACGTGGAGGAAAGCAACCTAGTCGTCCTCCGACTTTACAGGATGGAAGGTAAAACCAGCCTGGTCATGGGCACAGACGATTGGAAGGAGCGCTGCTTCGAACAGGATGACACGGACGATCCAGGGGCCGTCATCGGGTTCTCATGCAGGCGCTGCAAGGAACCTGTCATCTTCCCGCACATCAGGAGCTGGATCCTAACTGGAATGTTGAATACCGAAGCGGCCAAACTTCGCACACTGCTTTACGACAGCAATGTGCTAGACCCGCGCATCAAAGACAAAGTGTTTGGCGGTACAAGGTAAGTAAGGACCATGACATCTACTCATCGTACAAAAGCCGACAAGCCATTCGGAGAGCTCTGGGAAACTCCCAAGTGGGCCGTCCGTCGTCTCATCGAAGAAGTTTGGTTACCAGTCGGGCACTGGATTGAACCCTGCGCGGGTAACGGGAGGATCATTCAAGCCATCTGTGAAGACCGACCAAAGTGCATTAGTTTCACAGCTGTAGAGGTTAGGGCTGAGTGCAAACCGCGCCTAGAAGCGTCTGGGCCTCAACTGATCTACCCAGGTGGCATAAAGCGCCTCATTCATTGCCCAACAGATTTCATCGGTGGCTTCAACGCCAAGGATCACCGAAGACTCGATGTAGGGCCAAGCTACTTCGACGTGGCAATTACAAATCCACCATTCTCCAAGGCTTTCGAAATACTATCCAAGTGTCTAGTTATCGCGGAGTACGTAGTCATGCTGCAGCGCACGGATTGGCTTGGCGGCGGATCCAACAACGGCAAGAACGATTTCCTGCGTGACTTCCCACCCGACGTCTACCCGTTACCAGACCGCATCAAGTTCATGATCGACGGTAAGTTCCCTAACTACCCCACGGACTATGAAAAGGTAGAACTACGTGGCAAGCCCATGCCAGGGGACTCGAGTAACTACGCTTGGTTCGTGTGGGGTCCAAAGGAAGAGCGGCGTAGGGAACATGGCCTGACTAGGAATCTAGCGGTCACACCCGTAGCAGAACGTACTGAGATGGAACTCGCCGCGTAGCCCTGTTATATTTGAAGCGATGACGCAACTGGAACAACGATACGGTCGGTGGGGACCAATGCTCTTCCCGGAAGTATGGGAGCTCTTGAGAAAGTACACGTTCGTTGTCAACGAGCGCCTACGTGAACAAGGGCTCCCACCTACCAGTCAGATCAAGGTGATGGGCGGCATCTGCGCCCACTTTTTATTAGCTATCCGTTCGGGGATTCTCGATGACTACGAAGACACGCTCCTCAACAAGAAGATCAACCTTCCAAGAAAACGTTCCTGTGCCAGGCCTGACCTGCCTGCCGGAGATACAACCCCCGATCTTTCCGGAATTTCCTACCTTCCAAGAACTAGTGAAGCAACACGGAGAGAGTTCATCGGAGACGGTGAACCGGCGTCTTTCGGACCTCTTCGATGGAACTCTCGGGGACCAGACCCGCTTGGTCGAGGACTTCCAGAGCTGCCCAGAGAAGTACGGAGAAGAGTGCAGAGAACTCCTACAACGCTTGGCGTCTGGGAGCGCATCAGTCAAGCACTTGAACCCAAACGACAGACGTTTGCTCAATCTGGCTACACTCGATTATCACCAAAGCGTCCCGCCCAAGAAGAGCCCAACACCTAAGAACTCAGCGGCACAAGAAACACGACCAGCGCAACGGGTGAAGCGTCAAAGACCACCAACAGAAAGGCCCCGTCCCGGACTTGATGTACCGGTGACGGAGCTTCCTGTGTACTGGTGGCTAACTTAGCGCTGCTGCGTGTTTCTGTCTAAGGTAGCGTCAGCTTCGTAAGTTATCGCGTATGACAGCGCGCCAGTTGGTGCGTGCGAGTTGTCAGGGGTATACGTGCCATACGGGAGGGCGCTGGGTGCTGTCGTATTGCTCGTAAACCCGAGCGCTGTGTTCGCAGTACCTCCCATGACGCGAAGGGTACTGACAAAGTCTGGCGACGACACCGTAACATTCAGGTACTTTCCTGAAACTATGGTGGCTGTTGCGCCTGTCACTCCTGCAGCATCGCAAGCAGCGTTGACCTGCGTCACCACATCCAACTCCGTAACAGGGGAGACAAACGTTGTTGTAATGGATTTACCATTAGCCTGAATGATGAGAGTCTCACCGTTCAGACCAGCGATTACACCAGAGCCAGTGAGGTCTGCTGTGCCCGTGATAGATGCCGTGTCGACTGGGGGAGTCAGCACGCCATTCGTAACTAAACCGGTACCACTTACAATCTCATGCAGCAACAGCGTGTAGCCACAACGTGCCTTGGCGGTCCTTGCAAGCCCAAATGCTGCGGATGGCGATACAACAACCGTAGGTGCTGGCGCGGTAGCTGCCGAAAACGCCATGCTGGTAACGTGGGCAAACGAGTTGACCGTAGTAGCAGTACCACCTGAGGTGTTTGCCAATGACAACGTCTCGTCAATTTTGAAGCCGTTGATGTCAGTACCTAGTACGCGTACGGTGGCGGGGACATTGCCGTAGTTCGACGAGCCTGTGGTGAACACCAAAGCTCGAGGGTTGTTGGCCAAGTCAGTTTGAACGAGCTGGCTAGCGGTCAACGTCATTAGAGCAACGGTGGTGGTGGTCGTGTAGAGGATGTAGGCAGCGTTGATGCCAACTGCCATCTTCGACTTGGCGCCCGTGCTACCAGACACAGCAGCGAATACAATACTGGTGATCGACGCCCAAGTGTTAGTAGTCGAAACAGTACCAGCGGCATTAGACCCGGCGATGCCGGTCAAATCAACGGTCTCACTGACAGTTGCACCGGCGGCATTTACCCCGGTGACTACAACGGAGGCCGGAACCTCTGTCTGATCACCACCACCGGCAGCGCTACTTGTAAACGTGAGCATTCGAGACCAAACCGTGAGCTGCGTCAACCCAGCAGCGACCAGATCGCTCGCGTGATAGGTCAAAGCTGCTGCTGTACAAAGCGCCGCTGCATGTAGCGTGGTTGTACCCGGTGCAGAAAGACCAACCGGAGTATCAAACTCTTGAATCACAGACGCCTTCAGAGGAGAAAGCGTCGTTACGATGTCCTTGCGCAGATCAAAGAACTCACCTTGAAACCCACCACTGGGCTTCACCAAGTGGCTAAAATGCGACAACATCTTACTGAATAAACCTGAACCGATAGACATAATTTCCTCCGATACTTTGCCCGGAACTAGTTACGGGCCTACACGGCCCAGATTTCAAACCATCTTACCTCAACCCATGGTCGGAACTCCGAATTGACTTACAGCCGTGGGTAATTCTGCATTGTGCCCGCCTACTCTTTGTTCGCCAGATGGGGCCTGCATGAAGTTGTTCGCTGCACGTGCTCCTTTAGCTACCGCCAGCCCTGCACCGACAGCACCAGCTCCTAAGAGAGCCTTAGTCTTCCACCCGGGTGCCAACGCACTACCCATGGCCTTGATTCCACCGAGAACTGACCCGCCGATACCTGCGTGCTTGGCAAGAATTCTCCCAGCCTCTATACCAGCGGCGGATGCGCCCTTATCAAACAGCGAGAAATCCCCTGCTTGGTTGCTGTCCGCACGCTCGTTGGCGTAGATGGAGGAACCTGTAGGAGTCAATGGAACTCCACCGCGTAACGCGGCATCCGTGCCAGCAAAACGGTTAGATTCAAAGGCTCGATTGGCCTCCTGTCTGGCATTCTGCTGGGCAGAATCCACCTTAGAGCCTCGGTGCATTCCATGAAGAATCAAAGCACCGCCAACCGCAGCAGCCAATGGGAGGCCGCCCTTCATGGGCTTCCATCCGCCCTCAGCAGCTAACTTGTCGGTACCGAATGCTGCCGCTATGGCTCGATTCATCATGGTTCAGTCTACCTTCCTTGTGCCCAGAAAGACAACTCACTGTGGTTTCGGGGCCGGAACCAGCGTGTGGGTCACCACCGGGGTCTGCCTCTTGGCACCTCGCGGTAATGGGTCCGCCTGAACAGACATTGCAATAGCCCCAAACTCAGCACCCGGTACTTTTACGCCGGCGTTGGGTAGCGCAGCCGCGATGTAGCCAGCCAGCTTGGCAACCGTCTCTCGAAGGTCATTGTTGGACTTTGTGACCTCGGCTAGTCGTTGCTCGAGCGCATCAGCACGCTTCTGCATGCCAGCGTAGGTATCCGTCTGCTGCTTGAAATCAGTCTTCATCTGCCGATAGTCGTTCACCAATGCCCAAGCCAGCGGCACAACGGTAATCAACACCGACAACGGAATTGCGATCTTCCAGTGGTGCCCGCGAAATGTCAGGGCAGTAGGTGAAACCGAGATGGGCTTCTCCGAGGTCACCGGAGCGCCCCCCTTGGCCATGGAAAGCAAGGCGACTGTGTCTGCGATGCTCAGCCGGTTCGCCGTCTCAACGTGCTCATTGTCATCACGAACGCGTGCGAGCGCATGTTCGAGCTCGTTTACTCGGTCCTCAGCCGCCTCCGCTAGACGCAGGGATGCCCGGGCGCGCGATTCGGCGTCGTCTAGGGCTTGTACAGCGGCCAAATCGTCGTGACTTGACCGTCGCACGGGTGGGCGAGGGGGCGGGGAAGGCAAAGCCCCACTAGCTTATCAGCCTAAGACGTGGACGAGAACCTCGGCAGCTACCGTGCGCTCAATACTCAATGCAGTGAGGCCAATAGTTGGGTTGGGGCTTCCATAAAGTAAAACCCCACCTGGGGAAAGTTCAAGGCCATCGGTGCTGCCATTGATGTGCAGGGTAATGGCGGCAGCTCCCTCAGCGGCAACGTACTCGAGCAGCAAGAGCTTAGCTCCTACGATAGTTCCAAGAGAGACGTCTTCAGTCCCAGCACCCGACATTATGAGCCGCTCGCTCATCAATGAGGAAAATGCCCCGGAAAGCCCGAAAGGCAGCGGCGTCGGCGGCTGCCCAGGGAGCGTCACAGTGAGCGTGCCTTGCAGCACAAAAGGAGCAGTGCTCGCGCTCATTAGGACCCGGGGATGCCTAGGAAGGTCGCATTGGTATTAGAGCCACCCGCATTGGGATTGGTCGCGCTCGAGATGAGTGTCAACGCTGAGATCGCCACGGGCACTGCCCGTTCGAACTGCATGGCCACTGACTCTTGAATGAGCACGCCCTGAGCGTCCGTCGCCCAAGTGTGGTTTGGTAGGTAGCACGCCTCGAAGTACACGGCGCCCAGAGCATCCTGATTGATGTCCCGCACATACATCAGCATGCCAACGGGCTGCGTGAACAAGTCCGAAGCCAAGTTGATGTAGATGTTCTCGTACCCGGGTGGAATTACCACATTGTGCGGGTTGGACATGCTGGCTGAGCCAGAGTTGAGAAACATCGCTGGCACTACCGTCGGAGGGAGCAAGTCCTGGTAGTACGCGTACAGGGTACGCAGCAGTGATGCACCATGATAGTAGATGCGACCAAGGCCCAGCTGTCCCACGGTGCGGCCCGTGATGAAGTAGCTGCGCTCGGAACCAATCTCAAAGATGCGATTGAATTGCCGAGTGTGCGAGAGCTGGAAGTTCTGCACGATGCCGACGGGAAGTACAATCTGGTTGGCAGATTGCCCAGTCCCGCTGACAGCTTGTGCAAACGCGGCAGCCCCGCCGATGTTCGAGATGCGAGGCGGACCTGCAGCGAGCATGGTGAACCCTGCGTTGGCGTACGCGCCATCGACCAAACCAGCCTGCACGTAGTTCGTGTAGGGAGACCAGTCACTGAAGTTGCCAGCCATTGTGTTTTGCTCCTTCTCTCAGTCTATCACGGTAAAAAGTTCACTTGGTCGCAATGCTCTGGCGCTTTATTAGCCGAGCAGCGGGCCCTTTAGTCGGTACCTTGGTTAGAATCCTGTCCCACTCTGAAACCGAAACCCCCTTTGGTGGAGGGGGCTCGGCCTGTTTACAGAATGCGGATGCCGCCTTGTTGAACAGTGCGTAGTCGACTGGCGTAAGACCGCAGTGATCCGCCGCAGCAGCCTTCTCCTCGAAGAACTGCTCGGCTCTAACCTGCAGAACGGCGGCGTGAAAGCGGTCACTCATCAGATCACCAGTGTGATGCGGATGTAGTTGCAGGGGTACGGGGGATCGATCAGGACGTCAATCAGCACGGTGTCAGGGGCATCCTCGTCCTGAATGATGTTGTTGAGGTTGAAACCAACCAAGACACCCACCTCCACCAGGTAACCACCAAGACCACCCGTGACTGAGCCGAGCTGGTCGAGGAAGGCCTGCGTGATGTTGAACCGTCCAATGAAGTTCTTCAGGCCCTTGCGCAGGAACTTAGCCGTGAAGTCCACGACCTTGGTGATGGAGTCCGTACGGGTTTCAACCGAAGTCAGGTCCGTCGTCAGGGCCATGCGCGCGATGAGCGGAGCGCTAGGAGAATCCTGCACGATGATGTAGGTGCCTCCCGCCGCCATGACGTTCATCTGGCTCTCGGAGAAGTAGTTGCTCGAGCCAATGACACGCGTGAACGCAGACATCGGGAAGTTCGTGAAGGACTGCTGCGGAGGCTGCTGTCCAATCATGCCGGCAATTGCAGCATTCATGTAGAAGCCCTCGAGCACCTGCTCCACTCCATCTACCGTGGCCGCGCACTGGTCAGGCATGGTGTGCCAGAACCTGCGGTCAGAAAACGACTGTCCTACTGCGGCATAGGCGGAAGCCACGGCATTCTTGTCCGGGTTCCCATCCACCGTCACCAACGCCGCACCGCGAATGCGGACCGCGAAGACCTCCTGAATGAGCTGGCTGGACAGCGGAGGGACATTGAGCGCCGTTGTCGAGTAGAAGTCATCGTCATTGGTACCCGGATCGAAGGTGATCCGTACCGTGATGATGGACCCGTTGACAGCCGAGATGGAATAGCTCTTAGCGTCGCTCGCGATGTCCAAGAACACGCCCGAGCCAGCACCGATAGTACCGACCGGGTTCACGCCCTTGTTGAGCAAGAGCGCAGACAGGTTGGGGATTCCCGTGTCGAAGCTCAACCCAGTAGAGCCGACGGTGTTTCCATTGACCCCAGAGCCCACAAGCGTATCCAGCGCATGCGTAGGCTGGCTGGAGTTGAACAGCGCGATGCGCTCGCCCTTTTGGGACGGCTCCGACATGAAGTCGACATGCGTCTTGAACAGCTGACCCACTTCATTGTTGTGAGTCAACGGAGCCAAAGCATAAACTTCAAACGCCTCCAGGAACTCTGCAGCGCGATTGAACGCCTCCACAGTGCCGTAAGGTTCGTCCGCGCTAACCGCATCAACGCCTAGGCCAGTAATCTGGATGCCAGGGGCATTCGCAATGGCGAAGAACAGGCCAAGCGCGAGCGGGTTGTTCGTGCTGATCGGAGGAATGCTCGCCTCAATCTGGGTCTGGCTGTCAAAGCGCAGCAACCCTGAGTGCTTGGCGAGCGCCGACACATCCTTACGGATTGCCGTGTAGGACAAGTACAACGGGGCCCGGCCTGCGGTGGGAGAAATCGGACCACCATTGGTGTCGCGCAGCAGCGTGTTCTTCAACGTTGCCGTATTGTTGGCATCGATGACCAAGTTGGGGGTCGGCCTATCGACTCCCGTGCCAGTCAGGTTCTTGGCGACGATGTACCAGTGGTCGCCGTAATTGGTCGTCAACGCCTGCTGAGCGTTCACCTTGAGCATGTCGTTATGACCGCCAGGGGCGACTGAGATTATGGTTCCTGCGGAGATTCCATCCACAAAAACCTCATCACCCACGACAGCATGGCCAAGAGTTCCATGAACCTGCGTGTCCGCAGTGAGGCCCAGTACGGTAAGGGCCGTGCCGCTCTTCACCCAAATGAATGCATCGGCCCCTGTGTTGGTGGTAGTCAGCACCAAGTGATGAGATGAGCCATCGATGGTGGCCAAGAGTCGACCGCTTGACGCAGCGCCCATCACCTCATTGATGTAGGCAACTAAGTCGGTATCGCTCGCCATCGTAGTGGAGGGAATGACCAACGTCTGCAGCTGCTGCCCGTCACTGATCTCAATGGACAAGCCCTGTACGCCAGCCGGGTAGGTCAACGTGGTGAGATCCACGGTGCCTTGTACAGATGCCGCCACGCCCACTGCGGTGAAATCCACCCCAGCAAACTTCAGCAATGGAGAGAAGTTGTCCCCATTTCCATCATCGACCACTGCGACAGAGGACCCAGTTGACGCCTGTAGGTTGGTGAGCCCAACCACGGCATCGATGTCCCCGTTGCCAACAATGATGCTGGCTGCAGCGCCTGTGGAAACACTGGTCAACACCAGGAAGTTTGATGTAGGTGCTTCAGTAGCAACCAACCCAGCCAATCCAGCATTGATTTTGGCTAGAAACAACGAGATCGATGTTTCAGCTGCCGTGAAGGCAACCGTCTGCTCCGCTGCTCCATAGATGGAAACTTTCAACGACTTGCCTGCAACGGAAGCGCCTAGCGCCCACGTCAGACTGGTCAGGTCCACGCTGCCCGTAACTACCGCATGCGTGTTCACTGACCCGTTGCGAAGGAAGGCCTCTGTGCGCAGAACCTCGATGAAGTTCGAAGTACTCATCGCCAAGAAGGCACGAATGCTAGGAGCTTCAATGCTGAGCTCTGCCAAGTTCCCATTGGGATCAGGCAAGCTGACTTCAGGAACGGACTCTTCCAGCTGCGCATAGCTGTCAAAGCCGTCATACGTCTTACCGAGGCCAATGCCAAACGCGGTGCAAACAGCCGGACTAGTCGATGGATCGATGCGCAGGCTTTGGTACTGGCCGGTTCCTACCGTGCGCAGCCTGAATCGTGTCGTACCGATCAACTCAGAGATGGCGGATGACACGCCCGCTGCGGCCAACGCCTTATTGATGGCGGCCACTACAGAGGTGGGTGTAAGCCCAACTGCAGGGGAGTCCGAAAAGAGCACATCGACATTCGAGCCATTACTGACTGAAAAGACGAGGTGCAGGGTATTGAGACCCGTGTAAACAGGGGGTGTTCCAGAGGCAGCCTTCGCTAGAAAGAACGCCGGCAGGCTGACAAGAGCCTCGGAATTCAAAAGCTTGCTGCCGCTACCATCGGTAACCAGCAGGTCAACGACCTGGCGGGCAACGCCGACGACGCAAGGAACGAGCGTAGGGGTAACCACCGAGGGGGTAGTTGTGCGGATAACTTGTACGACCTCAACGCCTGGTCTCGGGAGTTCTGCGTCCATGAAATAGGCTCCTTCCTTATACTTTCGTTCTGAAAGGCGGTATCGAGCTCGATTCTTCCACGCAGCTCTGGGCTATGGGAATAGCACGGCCGCCCATTGAGGGTGCACGCAAGCCAGGCCGGTACGGATGCGTCGCCCTTACGACCACCATTCGTGCCGGATCTAGCGGATGAGGCGCTAATTGAAGAGGTGGAGGAAGATGTCCGCCCGGGTCCGGTGTTCGACCATGGGCATCCGATGCCTGAGGGAAAAACGCCGGTGGCCCTTTCTCAGTCACGTACATGCCGGGATCAACCCCATTTTGACTGGCAACCGGGCCCCCAGTGCGCTTTTGCCAAAGAGCTTCAAGCTGCAAACGCATCCGCAGTTCGATCTGCTGCACGATGGTCTTGTTCAGCGGAGTCACCTGGGACGTGCGAGGGAACTGGAACGGAGAAGTCACCGTAGTGCAGTACCATTCATCTCCGGCATCCATGACGATGATGCCTTCGGCAGGAGTTGGTGGTGAAATTTGTGCTTGCCGTCCGATCTCAAAAAACAAGTCAAAGCCCATGAGCTGTTCTCGTAGCAGCCACAAGTGCTCACCAATAATCCAAGCGATGCGCTCGCTCTCGAGGTCTACCCGAGAACTACAATTGATGCTCATGACGCCAGGGATTAGAACGCTCTTCTTCTTGCGACTGGTGTCGAAGTTGAAAGCGAGCATGTCGTCGTTGCCGAGAGAATAGAACTGCACAGCTGAACGAGTAAAGCTTACGCAAGGGCGTGGCCCGATCTTGTCGCTCTTTACCGGGTGCTCATCAGAGACGTAGATCTCCGTCTCTTCCCCTTCGCTCCAATGGTAAAAACCCCTAGGGGCTGCGCTGAATAAACCACGGACAAATGAGTTGTACAGCACCCTCAGCTGCATCAAGGGTTCATCTGTGAAGCTACTACCTCCGCTCAGATTGACGATTGTGGGCTTCGACGGCACGGTTCAACTCCTTACTTTCCCGTGACTTGTACTGCTGCATGGCAAGGCCAAATGCACCAGTCAGTAGCGGCGCAGCAACGCGCTGCCAATTAGCAGCCCCTTGTGGCTTCAACTTCAATGCCTTTTCAATTCCTAACTGGCCCAAGTACCCACCAGCAGTACCCAAACCAAATGCAGCCGCTGGGGCTGCCACCGACTTCAACGCATGCAAGACTGGGTGCTTGATCTCCGCTTCACTCTTTTCAGGCACTGGGTGCCGCGGCTCAGACTGCGCTGCCTCCACAAAGTCCGGGGGTTCCGGCAACTCTGCCAGCTTCAAGAGGGCCCGAGCTGTGGGTAACTGCGAGAGTGGCGTTCTAGAGATCATGGTTACCTGCTACGCACCGAGTACAAGTCAAAGATACCAGGTACCTCATTGCTTTCAAAAGCACTGAGACTGGTCGGGTTTGTAAAATTACGCTCCGGAGTGAAGTACAAGTTCTTCAACGCCGATGCGTAGTGCACAGGAATGGCGTACTCAATATCCTTCTCTGGAACACGATGTACTTTCACTTCCTGATGTACCGCTGCCCGCGAGTGCTCAGTCTGTGTCTGCTCCTCAACACGCCAGCGAACATTCTCGGCCTCAATGATGAGATCGTGCGGCTTGATGGATGGGTAATACCCAAGACGCAGCGTAGTGTTGTCCTGCTGTGTTTCCCCAGGATTGCCGTGCTGTTGGGACTTAGTGCTCGGATCAATCTGAATCCAGGTTTCAATCGGATGCATATAGCCGCGATTGAACCCAGTGTTGTAACAAGTCAGGCAGCCCGATTTCGTGACCTTCTGCAAGATCGGATTCCAGCAAGCAGGGCACCGCTGACCAAAAGTGCGAACAGGAAGAACAATGCATCGTCTCCCTGCGTACTCCTGGAAGAGGACTCGAATGTGTCGTCGTAGTTCAATGGCGACAATGTCTGGCTCTGGGTCATGAGAGACTGGTCCGAAATCCTTGTAGTCTCCACTCAATTTCTCCCGGATACGAACAATGTACTGGTAGGTCCTCCATCGATGAAGCACCATGACGATGTTATCGATGAAGGAGTAACGGTCCTCAAACGGGCCCGCCAACGATTCGTACGGCCCTTCTTCAGCCTCAGAGCGCAGCACCTCGAACTGAAAGTCCAAGATGTCGAGCGACGTGGGAGCTACAACCCAAGATACCTCATGGAAATCTACATCCAGTGAGGTAACCTTGAGCTCGCGCAGTTCAATGGGGACAGGCATTAGATGTAGGGATTGTACTCGGTTGCTAGCGCATGAAACTTCTTCTTTGCAGACTCTAACTTCGAGGAGGCGCCCTGCAACGCGCCCATGCCTTTGTCCTCGAAGGTTCCTATGACCTCAGGAACTCCGCCCTTGCGATAGGCCTCAGTCGCAAGAGTCTTCACCCTAAAAGGGAGCTGTTTGGCTCCTTGCAGTGCCTTTCGAATATCGACCGCAGCTACTTTCTGCTGTTGTGGGCGCGCTAGGGCTTTGCCTGCAAGAAGTCCGGCCCCGCCTGCAATGCCGGCTGTAGCAAGGGGATTTGCCTTGGCAAAACCCATCGCCTTCGAACCCAATCCAGACAAACCGCCAGCATTGGCAAGCATGCCTTTACCAGCCGTCAGTGCTGACTGTCCTGCCTGTATGATGCTGCTCCCAATGCCAGCCTGCTTTTCCGTGGGTATACCACGGGTCTGCATGTACTTCTCGATCTCAGCGGCATCCTGATGAGCTCCCTTTCCACTAGGCTTCGGCAAAGCACCAAGTAATGCACCACCGCCAGCACCGATAGCTGTCCCTAAATCTGGATGACCAAGAGCACCTCCGATGAGCCTCCCTCCGAGGGCTCCTGCCGCTCCAAAGCCAATACCCCTAGCAGCACGTATTTGAGTAGGATGCTTATCAATATGGTCACCTAGCTCCCTACTAGATTTAGCATCTTCTCGTAACGAATCAGGAGTGAGCGCATCCCCATACATAGATGCCATGTTCCTATCGAGCTCACCGGGAGTTTGCATGGAACCACCCAATGCACCAAGACCTCCGCCAATGGCTAGACCCTTCATACCTTGCTCTAACGCAAACCGAGGATTGCGGGTCATAAGAAGCGCGCCCCCAGCGCTACCTAAGCCCAAAGGTATACCAACACGGGCACCTTCGGATAGCGCCCCAAGGATCCTAGTACGGGTGGGATGTGCCTCTTGGCTCTTTGCCTTCTGCTCATGCCCACGCTGATTCAATTCTGTCTTCAAATAATCGTCATAGGGCGTTGCCGTCTTCTCTTTGCGCGCCAAGTGTTTCACACCAGCACCAGCGGCAACAGCCCCTCCCGCTGAGGCCGCCTGCGTACCAAGAGACTTGAGTCGCTCTGTCCTGGCCGCCTTGCCGTAACGTTCGGCAGCTTTACCAGCTCCCGCAACCGCAGGGTGCTTGCCTGAAAGGTTTGCAGCGCGTCCCCAGTTACTAGCAGTTTCCTCTAACTTGCGGGCTTTGCTTCCAGTGGCCAGCTCCTTGAACCGACTCGCGGCGCTGGCAACTGACGCAGTCTTGTTGACCTGCAGCCCTTCAGTTACCGTCGCTGATGGATCACTGAAAACCTCACCAGCCCCAGCGCCCTGTGCATGATCTCCAGCAGGGGTGCGCCCTAGGCTGCGCGTTTCCGGGACAATGGAGTTCACAATGCTGCCTGCAGTCTTTTCCTTGTTCTTGTGATGAGAGACTGCCGCGGCTGCAATACCTGCACCTCCAAGGGCGCCTGCCACACGAGCAGTACCTTTGCGTGCACGGGATGTATTGTCTGCAGCTTTGTCTGCTAAACCATGCAGCTTCTTAGAGGCATGTGCATGCCTGTCAGCGCTAGCTTCAATACCCTCAGGGGATAGGTTACGCACGTCATGCCCCATCGCGCGTATCTTGAGCACTCTCCCCATCTTAGGATCACGTTGTATTTTCGCGTCCGCTCGCCCAAAGACATCTGCCAAATGATGCCCTAAAGCGGCTGCACGCAGTTTATCGTGCTCTTTACCGCCGAGCGCTTTTGCATAGCCTTTGATCCCCTTGGCTGCGTTGTGTAGTGCACTGGCGGTCTTCGGTGCTTCCACCGCCTCTTGCTGTTGCGCCTGTCGAAACTGGTTCAATGCGGCAGTCTCGGCCTGTTCATGGGGCTCGTTGCCCTTGCCCTCGGCGATCTCTTGAGCCTGCGCTTGTTCAATCAACTGTGCACCTTGCTCCTCTTTAGCCTCAGGGTTTGAGCCAGACTCTTGAGAAGTAGCCAGTTCGAGATCGAGCATGCGCTGCTGCAGCTTGAGCGCATCACGCTGGTCATAAAAATTGGTGCGTGGCTCCTCCGCTTTCTCTTCTGCGCGGCGCGCTGCGTGCTCTTGGTTCTCCTGCATGTCGATCTGCAAGAGTTGCTTCTCGAGCTCAATGGCCTTCTCGAACAAAGGGGTGCCCTTGTATTTGTCGATCCATTGACCGTCAGATGGGCCGTCGGTGTATGTCAGCTTGGAGGTAGGGTCACCGTTGGCCGCTTTGATGAGCTCTTCCAACGGTAGAGTCTTCAACTGGTCGATGAGCTCCCGATGGGCCACCTTGGTTTGTGTGCTTTCATAGGCAACTCTCAGGTACTGATCAAGCATGACGCTCTCCTAAAATAAAGGGTCAACCCCGGTAACTCGACGCCGCTTCGCGCAGCAATTGTACAAGCTCAGGCCCAGCGGTGGCGCCGGTGATGGCGCCCATGGTTCCCGCGGCCAGCGTGGAAAGAACTGGGTGCGCCTGCACGGCTTCCCCCGCGGTCAGCAATGAACGGTCGGTAGAGATGTCCATTGCACGCGCGAAGTTACGCACGCCGGGCTGCTGCATCCTCTCCACCTTCTGGTCAATTCTCTGTCGGTACTTGTCCAGGTCGGGCCCTCGTCCAGACGCTTCGTAAGCGGTCAGGCCTGCTCCTAAACCACCGCCGATCAGACCCCCGATAACTCGAGGGTCCTTCGCATACTGAGCAAGCCCGGCAGCTTTTACCTGCCCTGGGCTAAAGGGAGGCATCCGCTAGCCTCCAGGCGATCCATCAATGCAACGAGTGAAGGGCTTCCAACCTTGATGGAGACCTGCCCTTGTCGCTTCGCCGTGGGATCTTGCTCGGGCTGTGACGGCTGCCCGTCAGTGTTGGACTGCGGTCCCGTCCCTGATCCTGCGCCTGATCCACCGGAGGCGTCCCCCGCTGGTTGCGGTTGAGTCCCGGGTGCCGCGGCGCCTGCGGTCTCAGTCGACGCCTCTTGCCCGGGCATTCCCTCGGCATTCGCCGGTTGCCCTTGCTGATTCAAACCACCAGCGCCAGGGCCTGCAGCAGCCGTTGCTTCCTGCCCACCTTCAGCGCCGGGCTGTGTACCATCCGCTGGGGCACCCGCCTGCGGAACTTGTTCAGGAGCTACACCCTCAGCGGCATTTCCCTCGCCACCCATCTCGGGTTCTGTACCCGGGAGACCTTGAGCTGCCAAATCGAGGAGAGTACTTCGAAGTTGCTGCTGCTGAATCTTGGCCGAAGTCTCAGTCGTCTTGGCCTGCAACGCTCGGTTCTCGGCGTCCACAGCCTGCTGCATAGCTGTGGATGCAGCCATGTTGGCGCTCTGCACCTGCTGCATGGCCGCCTGCTGGGCAATCTGACCCTCTTGCTGGGCGGCTGCCAACTGGCTGTCATGCTCTGCTTGCGCTGCCTCGAGCTGCTGTGCTTGCTGCTCTGCCTGCTCTGCACGCTGTTGGGATTCAGCCGACTCACCACGGAGTTGCTCGAGCAACCCTTGGTAATACTGCACAGAGGCCGTGTTCTCAGCCTCCAGGCCCGCTGCCTCATTGGCTAGGTAGTTATCCTGGGCGGGAACACCATCAGGGGTTGGTGTCGACATCGCAGCACCAGATTGAACCGGCTCCTCATTCTCAGAGGCTATCTTCCGAAAGCGCGTGAGCGGTGAATCTAGTACTTGTGCGGCTGCCTGCTTGGCAACAGCCAATGTCGAAGGCCGCGGCTGTTGCCACGACTTCATACCGACGAAGAAGGATGCTGCCTTCTCCAAAGGAATACCGCGGCTGAATCCTCGTTGAAACGCGTCCATTAGTCCACCTCAATGGAAATGTAGACATTTCCGCACTCGGTAACGAACTCCAGGTACTTAGGGTTTGCCCCCGAAGGACCGTTCAAATACTGCCCCGAGATCAATTCCCCGGGGCTAAAGCCAAGGATGGCGCGTGCCACCTCATAGTTTGCCGGATCGACAATGGCTGGTAGCGCCACAACTTGCCCTACAGTCTTACGACGTAACGCAAACTTGTTGTCGATTGTAATGACTTCAATGTCTGGGACTTGCGTCTCAAGCTGACTTTTCACGTCAGCGAAGTTCAGTTGTCCGTAACCTCGCCCTGACTGAGGGTTGAAAGTACAAGAGCCGCCGACTGGATTACTGAAGGTCAACGTCTTACCCACAAGTCCACCGTAGGGTACGTTACAGGGGACGCCCCCAACGATGCCCCCGCGGATCTTGTGGTTGGCCTCGGTCATCGTCGCATACTTATTGATGATAATCATGGCGTCCTTTAGAACTGTGCGTACGTCGCGTTGACCGCCCAATACTCGCTGAAAACTCCAGAGTTTGTTGGACCAAGAATACCCTCAATGTTGAGGGCGACCTTTACCTGTTGCTTGCGCTGGTCGGTATACGACTTGTAATACTGCAGCCAATTCATCAGCAGCGGCGTCTTGTCGTTGATGCCGACGTTGATCCCACCTGTCGAATAGTTGATGTGGTTCCTGGTCTGAAGCAAACCTACCTGCTCGATAAGCGAGATCACCGTCATGCGTAGCAGCAACGCCTGCTGGCTCCTGCCCAAGAGGTCTTCCAAGTGATAGCTCGTTATGTGCGGTGTTCCATTGAAGTCCGCCATCGCGTCAAGAACCGACCAAGCAATTTGCCTGTCCGTCGATTCCTCGCCCGTCAAAAGGCGGTTGAGCTCAGGGAAATCACGCGTGTACAACCGAACAGATTGCACAAATGCTCTAAAGGTCGGCGTAACCCCTGGCAATCCCTGCAACGTGTCTCGGTTCACATCCGTCATGGACGTCCCTTTCTCCTAATGGGGGTTATGGCTGCATCCACAGAAGAGGGCTGCGGCTGATTGATTGTACCGGCCACCTTGGTTTCCTGTAGATCCACGTGGCGCACTGGAATTCCAGCAAAGGTGCTGTGCTGTGTAGCTTGTTGTTGCTGACGGGCCTGCGCATAAGCCGGTGGAAGTTGGTCTATCGAAACAGCCCCCAACGTCAGCACGTGCTCCAATCGGGTGCGCATGTCGACCGTATCCTCTACTTCGACATACTCCCCGGGCGACACAGAACGCCGATGCACCACAATCTGCTGATTGAGCAGACCGTAGCGCACTAACGTGGGTGTTGAAACATCCGTGAGATTGAATACGCGCATTAGCGTCGATGCCTCTTACGTGTAGTTGAACTTGAGCGACTGGCAGCTGGGTCGACAGCTGGCGAAGAAGGGGGATCTTCCTCAGCAACCACATCATCCTGCGTGTCAGGTACCTCGGAGATTTCAGACGTCTCCTCGACTACTGAAGGTTCCTCCGTAGGTACTTCAGCGACGGGAGCCGTTGGCTCCTCTACTGTAGGCTCAGATGCAACTGGCTCCACAGGGGCGGGCTCTTCCACTGAAGCGCCTTGCCGCACAGCCTCGTGCCGCTTCTCTGCCGCAATACGTTCCATGGCACGCTGCGCTGCAGGATCGCCAGGGAAAGTTCCGTCGATATAGGTGGGCATTGGGATGCCAGAGGGTAAGTCGTGCGCGATGGAATCGAGCCGACGATTGTAGAGTGCAGGGGTCACCGCAGGTGCGCTCAGGACAGGCAGGCCGCGCTTCAACTGCGCCAAATCCAAGCGGCGCCCATCAGGGGTATGCACAGAAAGACGTCCTACTCCTTCGTGGGCAATGAGCTCGTCCAGGTTCTGCACCAGCTCAATCGCGGTCACATTCACGTGACGCGCACGTGTGAGCCGCTTGCTTGGATCACTGAACAGGTACTGCTTGAACCGATGCCGGGTGGGTTGCTGTGACCGTAGGGTCCTGGTAGCCACCTTCCGAACTTGGCTCCGCACATGAAATATCGGAGGTAACTCTAGGTCCTCCACAAGCTTGGCTAACGCGCCCATGTCTGAAGGCCTGTGCCCGGATTCCTCCACAGGCTTCCAAGCAGGGTTGCTCCAACCAGGGCCGTAGTGCTCACCGAAGTAAATGTCGTATTGATCTGCCGCATAGCCGCTGGCTATGAACTCCTCAAGGCACGGGCGCTGCAACAGGCCGACATCATCTTGAGGGGCTTCCTTCTCTTCCACATCTGCCATCTGAACCTCCACACCGAGCATACAACTTTCCCAGAACTAAGAAAGGGCGCCGGGCCCACGGCACCGACGCCCTTCCGCGTGTCTGCGCTACAGCACAGCTTAGAACTGAGAAACCTGCGGGAATTTGAGCCCTTCGGAAACGCGGTTGTTGACCGCGCCCAAAGCGTCTTCCGCCTTCGGAATGAAGTTGGTGAGCAGACCGTCTGCATCGCCCAGCGTCGCATCACCCGAGTACAATTCGAGCTTTCGAACTGCGGCAATGTTGAGCACCGACATACCGATATCTTCCCAGGCCTGGAACGTGATCGTGTTGGCAATCTTATCGATGTAGAACTTCGTGTTGTTCAACACGTAAAACTTGCCAAAGAACTCGGGCTTGGTGAAGATGTAGACGTTGCCCGGCCGGAGAATGTCGGTCTTGATGGTACGAATGTACGAATGCCCCAGGAGGGTATTGTACTTGTAGCCATCGACCGTAGTCTCAGACTGAACGCGGTCACCGAAGTCTTCCACCGTCCATTGCAGAATGTCATCCCAATCGACCTCGGTCATGAGCATGCGCTCAGCACGCAGTCGGTTGCCGTCCAGCATCTTGAAGAGGTTGATGAGGTCGGGGCGCTGAACCGGCAGAACCTCTGCCGTGTTCCCGGACGCATTACGAGCAAGCTCGCCCTTGCGCACGGAGAACTCAACCGTTGACCCGATGGTGCCTACATGGAGGGGCACTGACGTCCCACCATTGGCCTCAGTCTGCAGCGCTTGAACCGCAGCCTCGATGTGGATCGTGAATTCACGATCCTCAATCTCCTGGATGTCCTTCACCGAGTTCTCTTCGATGACCTTGGTGATGGGCATCTCGTAAGCCAAGAGCTCCTGTTCCGTCTTCTGGAACATCTCAGAGCTGATGGTGAAGAAGGCAATCTCAGCCCTGTCGCCTCGAATGAAGCGAGCATTGGGTTGCCCTCGGAATGTAATCGCCATGGCGCGCGATTGTGGCTCAATGTCCACAACCTTGACCAAGGTGTCGTGGTTTACCGAACGTTGGCAGTCCGCACGCGTAACCTGCTCCGGCGGGATAACTTTGCGAGCAAAGCTCACCTCACGAAGGCGGTCACGAATGTAAGAACCACCGTATTCGGCAATCTTCTCTTTGCCTTCACTCGTGCTGAGTTTTGAAGCAAAAAGCTCGTTTAGAACGCTCGCCGAAACCGACATGGATAATCTCCTTTGTACTTTTTCTTGGTTCGATTACTAGGGGGATTCCAGCGGTTAGCTGCGGTATCCCGAGATGAATCTGAGCTTACCACCGTTGCTGCCTGGAAGCCGAGTTACATAGCCCACGACCGGGCTTGCGTCGTTCGTCCCACCATGGCCGACAAGACCGCAGTAGACACGTGAACCAATCGTGATCGAGGCAACCTTGAGGGGTTGCAGGACGGTCGTGATGGGTGCAGCGCCAGCGCCGACAGTGACAGAGGCATCAAAGACCCGAGTCTCGCCCTCGTATTCACCGCGGAACAACGCCGTGGTCTTCTTTTCCGACATGCCCATGCGGTCAGAGCGCCCACGTTCACTGAAGCAAATGAAGCTTCGAACGGTGGCAGCTACGCCGGCAGCAGCGACTGACGCGCCTCGAACCCACTTTGAGTTCGTGTCGATAGTCAGCCATTCGCCATCCACTAGGGCTAGCGCGTTATCGGGCAATGCCAGCGACTGGTCTGCGAGCGGGAGGTCTTTCCTCCAGATGGGCAGAATGTCGCTGACGGGTTCAAAATTGACTTTCTGAATCGTCGACATCTTACTACTTTCCTCCTGTCAGCCTCTGTCAGCCAAGCAAAAACCGCTCGAGGTCGCTAGACCCTGCGGAACCAGAGAGCTCATCGGACACAGCGGCTTGCTTACCCATGTCCGTGCCCACAAGCTGTACAGCTTGTTCAATGGCATCGATATTGACGGAGCCGGCTGACGCCGACTTCTCCAAATCATCCGCCACAGTTTGAACATTGCCGTCTCGAATCCCTTTATCGATCATCGAGGTAGCAATCTTCTCAATTCTTTGACGCGACGCGTTCGCAAGAACGATGTCACGGAAGTAATCTCGCTCGAAAGCGACTTTGCGCAAGGCACCGGGGACCTCCGCAAGGACCGCCTGCTGATCAGCTGCACTTAGCTTCTTCATGTTCATGGTCTCCGATTACGACGCAGCGCCGGCTACGCCGCCGACTGGAGGTGCTTGAAAGTTCCCCATGCCCGCGCCCACCTTCTTCTTAGGTGGTGTTGTTGCGCAAGCCTCTTCAGCCATCTTCTCGAGGACGGCTCGAGCTGACAGAGCTCGAACTGACGATGAAATCTTCACGCCGGCCTTGCCCGTGTTGTCAAAGGCTTGGTCGAGTGTGTGATCATGTGCGGCGGAAAGCGCTGGCTCAGTAAGAATCCTAGCCATTTGTGTTTTCACCGGCGCTTTAGCTTCACGCTTCTGAAAGTTGATGGCTGCGTCATTTGAGCCAATCAAACCAACAGGTCCTTGCGGTTGACCACCGACAGGAGCACCACCTGATTCACCCGATGCCGAGGTCTCAGGGGGCACTGCTGCGCCCGCTGAAATCTTTGCTGGGTTGATGGCATCTTCCGCGGCTTTCGTCATGGACAGGAAGTAGTCTACCAAGCGACCGTCAGAAGCCGAAGCTTCCTTGTGCTTGCTGTGCTCCCCATGGATGCGACTTGCCTCGGTATCGTGCCGGCCTTTTAGTGCACCAACGGCTCCACCGATCTGCGCGCCCCGCACCGAACCGTGTACAGCTCCCTGAGCAGCACCGGCGCGTCCACCCTTCAATGCCCCAACACCAGCACCAATGGCGCCTCCTGCAGCTGCACCAGCGCCAAGGCCTTTGAGACCTTCCTTAGCCCCGTGCCACCAAGCTTTGCCTGCAGACTCCAGTTTCTTACCCTTCTTAGCCTCGATGGCAGAAGAAATGGGGTTTCCTAGAATCTCACGACGAATGTGATGGCCTTCTGGATTTCCCGCCGCTGCTTTACGCAGGCATTCAATATCCGCTGAACTAAGCTTGACAGGGTATGCCGGGAGCATTGACGACGCATTGTCATCAAGGGCATTCGCCGGCCCCTGCGCATTTCCGCTGGGTCGTTGCAACCCAGGATTCTTAGGAATCAAATGGGCAGGAGTTGCCTCTCCCGTGTGCCCTGCCTCGATCTCATTGTTGGAAGCTTTGGCTTCGAGAACCTGAAGGGGATTAGGGCCCGTACCGGGTCCAGGCTCTTCAGCTTCCTTGCTGAGCTCAATGATGTAATCAACTGCTGCCGCCAGCTTCTCAACGTAGGCTGTCGAAATGGACTCTTCCCCATTGGGGGTTAGTGCAGTAGCTGAAGCAACTTTCTCGCCAGAGTTGGCGAGTTGTCTCGTGCCTTCGAGGGCAACTGAGACCTGACTCGAGGCGCCTGCGGCGGCTGCCTTGATCATGTCCTGAATCGTATATCGTTGGGTCATCGCGGTCATAGGAACCTCGTAGTGCGCAACCTTAGGTGGCAAAAATCCTTGCGGATCTGTCGGCAGCCCCTTCTGAGAAGTGGAGCCCAAATCCGCGGGCGGTGGTGATCCGGAATTGACGCGAGAGTAGTTGGTGCGTGGGGCCAAGCCTTTGGGACCGGTTAGACCGGGCGCGGGCTTGTTCCCCACTGCCAACTCCGGCAAGGGAGCAGTCGCAGCTGCACCTACCGTCGAATCGGCGATAGGCACGGAGACCGCGTCTGCGGTCTTCCTGAACTGCGGTTTGTACTCCCATGCGCACATCTTTTACCTATTCCGAAAAATCCCCAGTGGGTTAGGCGACCTGTGTCCAGTCAACCTGGAACCCGGCTGCGTCACAAATCTCAAGGGCGCGATACTCGAGAGCCTTCGCCTCACTCGTAGCCGATGCCATCTTCGTCGACTCTGGCAGACCCAGCGTCCGCACGGCATTGACTCGAGCATAGGCGACGTCCTCATCGACCTGGGCTTGCTTGAGCAGTTCAATCGCCTGCAGGGCCGCGAACTCATCGAAGTTCGGGGTCGTGGTGGTGCCTGCGGCAGGAGCACTGGCTGTTTTCATCTGCTCAAAAGCAGCAATCAGCTCAGAGGCGCGAGCAGAAGCTTCCTTCTCCTTCTCCTCTTTGTCGTCCTTCTTGCCATCTTTCTTACCGAACGGGAACCCAGACTTGCCGTCCTTGTTCTTCTCGGCTTCTTCGGCAGCTTCCGCGATCTTCTTCATCTCATCGACGTAGGCGTGCGCCATGATGCGGCCCATCGCCTCAGCCTCAGCGACCTTGGTGGCAGCAGCACGCTTCTCTTGATACTCGGCGCGCGCGGCAGCTTCCTTCTCCTTGGCCTTTTCCTTGGCAGCTTCCTCGATCTTCTCCTCCTTGGGAGTTTCAGTTTCCTCGTGATCTGAGGCTGCCTTCATCTCCATGGCAACCTTGAACAGTTCCTCTACCTTGGCGTCCGGTAGGGCAGAAACATCGATGCCTTCTTGACGGCATAGTGCGCCAAAGAATGCGTAATCGGCCTGCTTTACCAAGTCTTCCTCGGTGTGAGCAGAAGCGGTCTTGGTTTGGAATACATCTGCAAGTAGAGCGCTCATGGACGACATGTGGTCAAACTCCTGTGGTAACTGGTGGTGTACTTAGTCGCGTGGTCACCAAGGGGAGTGCCCTCTGCACGCTGGCCATAGCCTGGTCGCTTGATTGCTTTACCACTCCTTGTCCTGAAGTTCCAACAGGGAGTTCATCGAGGAACGCCTGCGACATGTAACGGAAGGACAAAGGGGTAAAGAGTTCGGCAGCAGACACACTAGCGATCTTGCGGAGTACGACATCGCTACGCGGTGCTGTTGACTCAATCAAGTCCTGCGCTTGTGGTACAAACTGCATAAGGCTGTCTCGATAACCGTTGTAGGCTGCCCCAATCTTACGTAGTAGTTCCGAGGAATGGGAAGCACTTGGCTTTGAACTTTTGGCGGGGGCGCCTACAAGTATTACCACGCGGTGCTCAATCAACGGACCAAACGCCGAGCGGTCCGCCATCAAAGGGGCCAACAACTGCGACAAAACGGGGCTAAAAGAAGCCGAGTCCATCGGTACATCGGACTTTTCCTCAACTTTGGGAAACAGTTGGTCCATGGAGGCAAGCTGCTCCGCCAAATCTGACTGCCCCATGCTGATGAGGGTCACCCGCTGGAACTCGCGGGGACGCAGCACCATGCCAAGCCCGGCAGATGTGGTCAGGGCCTTATCCAGCCCGGCAGCGCCCAGCATCTGCAGCACCTCATCTGGAAGATCATGCTCCTGCGCGGTCAACAACGGGACGGCTTTACCCGCGAGTTGGTTTGGCACAACCTCTTTGGTCATCGCCTCTTTCTCGCGAGGGGGCAGACCCAAATCAGACCGCGTGAGCAAACGAGCAGTCTTCTCAAGCATGTCCTCCGTAGCCACTGCACCAAGTTTCTCTGCCAGCTCAGCGGAGCCAATGCTGTAAACACGACCACCATCGGCAATCTTCAACATCGCCTTGGCGATCTTGTCCGCGCCAATGAACACGAAGCTGATGTCGAAGAACGCTGGAAAGTCGTTGTCCACCCAGACTTTGCGCCCGTCGGGGAGGATGTGATTCATCCGTGTGCGCGCGTAATCTGAGTAGTCGTTACGCGTGATGCTCAGGCCACGAATGCCAATGCCGTTCTTTTCCTTGAGCTTCTTGTGGAACTCTAGGATGGCCTCACCAGGGCTCTTGTGGCGCCTGGGGTTGTAAGTGTCCCACGCGCGCTGGTACAACTCACGGTCCAACGTGATTGAGCAAGTGTCAAATGGAACCTTAGTACCCATGCTCACATCGGGGAAATCCCCTGCCTTGAGCTTGTCCCAAATACTGTCCCCTCCGAAATTTCTGCACAACGCTTGATCGAGCCGTGTGACGAGCTCGACTCGCTTCATGTGGTTGTTCCACGCTGCCAGCTCCACGAAGCCAAGGGCTTTGCCGGCGTCCTTGTTTCTATGATGAGGGAACACGTGCGCACGGTAGAACGTAGGAAATCCATACGCCCAGCGAGCAGCTATGGCTTTGTCGAAGACTGGCACACCCTTCCAGTTGTCCGGCGAATGTATTAGGGCTGCCTCAGCGAAACGGTCTCCATTGATGTTCGATCCGTAGTACTCACCGGCGCCCATGGCGTTGACCAACACGTACTGGGAGTCGTTGCGCGGCCTCAACTGCGCAATGTAGTTGGAGACCTCAGGAAGCAAGGTGGCGGAGGCAGTCTTCTCGAAATATGAATCGGCGGCTCCAAACAGTGGAACCGCCGCAGGACCATACTCCTCGCTGCCTTGGAATAAGCTGACCTTGATCACATCAATACAATACCATGAAGATTGCTGCTGAAGTCAGCGTCACGCGTAACGACTCTCTGAGTCTTCCGTGCGCTTCCAGCCATCACCCTCTGGATCGTACACGTGCTTTGTCTGCCCAATGGGCTTCTTGCCCGTATCCAAATTCTTCTGAAAGCCTGACATTGCAGCCTCAGGAATGGCTCCTTGCCGTTGCTGACGAAGTTCACCTTGAGCTCGAACTCCTAGCATTCCACGGCTTTCTTCATCAGAGAGCATGGCGTTACGCATGTAAGCACCAGCGACCATGGGCTCACGTGTGAAGTCAGGAGCAAAGGTGCGTAGTGAGGTGAACATCCGATTGAACCCAGCCGAGTCTTGCGACTGATGCTCGCGTAAGTCTGGATTAGCCTCGATCATCTTCCGAAAATCTCGAGACTTAGTCGCCGCCAAGTACAACTTCTCGGTAGCGCCAACGGCGCCGGCAAAAGCCGCAGCGCCCGCACCCGCAGCTAACGCGGAACCGGCAGCACCGCCAAGACGTTTCGCTGTAGGAGAGGTCAACGCCTCCCTAAAACCCAACGCCTGTTTCACAAGGAGGAACTCTTCGACTGGATTCGCCATGGTTACTGCCCTGTCATATTACGATATCGACGGTTTTGATACTCGGCGGTGCCTGGCACCACAGACTTGATCGCCCGTGTCGTGTTCTGCACAGCAGGGCGATCTGTGACACTCTGCACTGCTGCATTCCCGGCAAGTCCTGCGCCAAGCAGGCCAACCGCTTTGCCTCCCGTGGCCAACACCGGAGCTAGTTTCTTGGCATCACGCGGGCCCACAAGGATGTGGGCGAGTGGTTTTGACGCGGCATCAATGCCGTGGCTGGCCATCGAAAGGCCTTTTTTTGCTGCCCCAAGGACACCTCCCCCTTGTTTCAGCAAGGACTCCGTAGTGTCCGCGCCGGCGGAGAGCTCGTCGTGCGCCACACGCATGGAGGCCAGCTTGTTCAAAACATCGACAAACTCGGCATATGTCGTGACCAAATCATGCTGAGGATTCACCTCGCCGCGCATGGCGCGCTTCTCGAGCGAAGCTCCGATGGCATCCAACGAGGGGAATAGCTGCTCACGCTGAAAGCGGGGAGTCAGCATACTGAACGCTACCTTCACGTACACCGGATCAGATTCCACAGTGGCCCAGGCCCGCACGATATCTCCAAGGGAAGTTCCATCGAGAGACGCCTGCTTCACGTGGCCATGCAGCCGGTCGCACACGTCGGCATAGTCCACTTCAAGACCATCGAGCTCTGACGCTGTCGCATCGCGCGCCCCCGCCAGTTTGTGCCTCAGGTCTTCAAGAGGGCGCAAAGGTTCTGCAAAAGGCATCGATCCCTTGGGATTACCGCCCAACATCTCCCACAGATGGTCCTCGTAACGAGAAGCCTCCTTCTGCGCGGGCTCAACGCTGGCTGTCTTCTCCAAGGGGGTTGTGTCACGATCCGCGGATGCGCGCTTGGCCATAGATGGGGTCATCGCGTAGTCCAATGTTCCTCGATCTGAGATGGTGCCCCCGCCTCCATCGTTCAAATCCTGAAGCACCTGAGATGGCGATGCGGGACCGCAGTCAAAGTTCACAACCCGATGCACAGCGCCTTCCTTACGGAATTCACGCAGGTAAGCGTCACCGTTGGTGAACTCCACCACGCGCCGGACCTGCTCGGGGGAAAGGCGCTCCCCGCGAATGGTGTCCACAATGGCGTCATTCAGCGAGGCATGCTTACCAAGGGTCCAGCTTGTCGCAGCAGCTTTGCCGAGAACCTCCAAGTGCTCCCCGGAAACGGGTCGAGCATCCCGTTGCTGAAGAATTGTCTGCATGGGGGCGTCATTCATGGCGTTGGCCTTTCTCCGTTGCAACAATACATCGTTCCATAGAAGTAGCACGTTGAATCGGCCCATGGGAAGTCCAGACAACAGCATCAGCCACACCGAAGCCTCAGAAATCCTGAGCGTTTCGTGCCGGCAATTGCGCCGGTTGGTTCGAAGGGGATTCATCTACCCGCTTACGCCGGGTGACTCGCACAACGAGCCCAGGTACCGGGTGGAAGAAGTGCACGCGCTGGCCGATGTGCGCGAGCAAAAGCTCGACATGCCATCGGTCGCTATGCTTGCAGTCCAAGCGCAGGCACTTAGCCGCACCGTCAGCAGCAAGCTAGATCAAATCTGTCACTTCTTGGGAATCCAAAACTACAAGCTTGGAACTGGGGAAGACGACATCTTTGACCTATATGCCCGCGTGCGCGAAGAACTACGTGTACCACCTGAAGATTGGCGCACAGGATCCATCATGGAATGGGCAGCGGTCATCAACGCAATCGATGAGGCCTACCTCGATTTGCTCGCGCGCCACACGCTTGATGAAAGCCCGTGGGAGTACTTCCTGCAACTAGCCAATGAGATCATGCTGCACCGGGCCCGAGCCACTGACGCCAACCTGGACTTTGCATTTGCCTGCCTCGATGCTGCACGAAGGAACCTGCGCAACGTGGCTTATCTCTACGTTCTCGGTAGGCATGGGTACAAGGTGGCCAACAAGATCTTCATCAAGAGTGAAGTCACCGACGCAGTCATCTCAAATCTGTACCCGCGGGAAGTTGAACCCGCCTAGACATGTATTATTTGGGTGTCAAGGATCAGGTCAACCTTGATTTGTTGGGCCGCTGTAAGAAGACCACACAGAGCCTATCGCGTCAGCTTCCTTACCTGGGGCAATTACATCGGGACGCGGCTTCGTCACCATAGAGGCAAGGAAGCAATACAAGATCGAGTGGAAGGCGTCATCGGTCTTGCCGGCGGTGTGCCCGTACTGAATCATACGAATCTTCTCGTTGTATTCGCTGAAGATGTTCAAGCAGTCCTGACCATAGGGGGATTTGAATTCCTTCCAACGGGGAAACTCAAATACGGTGGCACGCTTGATTGAGTTGAAGATCGCACTCATGACCTCAGTGCGGTGCGCAATCCAGCGCTGTAGCTTTGGCTCCCACCTAACCTTGGCGGATAAACGGGCAGCGTACTGATACCGCATCACGCGCTCTCTACCGAAGCGCCGAACCAGGAAGTCATTGGGGTAATGTCCACCTCCGTAGTCGGCTCCGATAACGCGCACGTTGTACGCTCGGCAGACCTCTTCGATCTTCTGCAGCTGGCGCTCAGGCTCTGTGTCCTCGCCAACAAACCTGTGGATGTAGAAAATCCTAAACTTGTTTCCGATGTACGTCCCCAACGTGAGCACCGTGTAGCTATGCTCTCCTGTGCCCCAGTCGATGCCGGCAAAGATCTCCTGACCAAAGCCCAAGCCCTGGTACTTGGGGGCGTCTGCCATGAAGACATTCTCGTTGCAGCAGGCTCTAATCTGCGCGCTGGTCAACGGGCGAAGCCCCGTGTCGTACGAGATACCGAGTACTTCGTTGTAGAACTTGTTTCGACCGTAATGCTCAAAGTTGTAAAGAAGCTCATCCCAATCGAGCCATGGCACCATCAACTGAGGGATACGAAATCCTTCGAACGGTGTGTGGACTGGGTCGTAGTCAACCGAGCATGCCCACTGGGCATCAGTGCACATTGGGAATATCTGCTTGCCGCAACGCTCACAGATCAGATTGTGCAGCCCGATGTTCTTCTCACCAAGGATGTTCCAGTAACGACCCGCCTCCCCCACTAGGCAATCACATGGCACAACCCACTGGTTCTGCGTGGAACGATTAGACCAGTAGTCCTCAATGACGTTGTCCAGCGTCAGTGGCGTTCCGGAGTAAACATAACGCTTCATGTTCTCCGGTGAATGTGAGAGGCACTGCTCAATGACGGGAATGTTGTCGGCGAGAATGTTCTGAATCTCGTCGATGTCCAACATGTGCGCGGGGACGCCGCGGGCACGGTCAGCATTCAAGAAGGCATTGCGCAATGTAATCTTCGAGCGATTGATGAACTGCTTCTCAAAGATGTTCTGAGACAGCATGTGCGTCGTGAATGCGCGCAACACTGGGCTAGTCTCGATGGGCTCCTTGATACGGTCGTTGGAAAACGTCTTGGTCTGCGTGGCAGACGGGCTCACGTAAAGCACCTTGTAAGACGGGATGAGGCAGCAGTAGCTCAATGACCGGTTGCCAAGCAGTGTGGACTTCTCCACCTGGCGGCCACACATCAAGAGGATGCGCCGAATCGGAGTGTCGTACACCTGCCGAAGATGCCGCCGACCTTCAAACGAGAAGTTCTCGAACCCATCAGGGGTCGGCATCCGGAAGGCGTATTCCGTAAATGCCGAGGGCAGAATCATAGGTGGCGCATCGTTTGCTACATGGGGATCAAACTCATCCTCAAAGTGGTCAACGTACTGCTCAGCCTCCGGAGCCCAACAGCCCCCGAGCTCTATTTGACGTAGCTCCTCATCGGAAAGCGGTGTACCATCGGGACCATACTCATCAGGATAGACCTCAATAGCTGCCATGTTCCCCCCGACACCCACCAAGAGCCCTCAAACGATGGTACAAAACCTGTGGGGCTCTCTCAAAAGTGCAGCAGATGGTCATTGGGGGGATGAAGCAACCGTAAACCCTGAAGGCATGGGCTTCAAGATTACATTGAGGTTAGCCGAGAAAATTCAACCTGCGATCTGGAAGATAGCCTCCAATTACATCCAACGCTATGCCAGAAGCTCACATTGGAAAGTAACTGGACTAAGCCACAAGCGTGGCTATATCGAGTTCCTTGCTGAATACACTCCTCCCAAACCTAAGAAGAAATGGGATGGGCGTAGGCGGCATCGACCGCCTCATCCAGACGGGCAAAAAAACCAAGAACAAGCTCCTTCGGCGAAAGAGTCCGGGCAAACCCCCCAGCCTTGAAGTACCAGCTCGTCATTTCTGGGACATACTGCGCCATCAGGACTGGACGAGTAGCCGCAAAGTACTTCTCTGCAACAGGGCTCAGCACGAGCGGGAAGCTACGCTGCCATCGCAGCAAATGCTCCTCGAGTAGCCGTGCTCCGTTATCGGTTTTCACGTACTGCTCGATGGGCGGGAACAAATGCACCACGATGTCCCCATCGATGAAGGCGTACTCCGCCAGAAATGTCGTGTAGTCCTCCACCTGGGTGAACTTCACCGTGGCGTTACTGACATTTTCCAATGTCGCAGACGGCATGCTGGCCAAATCTTCTTTGCTAACTGTTTGCATCGGCTGGATCCCTGTCCTCGAACTCGGCGGCGTCTATACCTTCTATAGCATCGTCATCTTCTTCGAATATCTCATCAGCATCGGGCTTGGCGTCAGGTTGAATATTGACAGTATGGTTCCCGCCGGTGAGCTCGCGCAAGGTAGGAACAATGACGGTCGTTGTAGCAACCGTGATTCTACGCAAATCCTCTCGAAGATTAGTCTCCGGATTGACCACTGCTTCCTTCAGGCGCGTCATGGTCTCAGCGACAGCGGAGAAACCCTGAGAGATCTGAGCGCCGCCAGGACCTCCAAGGTAGGCCGCTTCTAATGTCCTACACGAAGCCATGGCCAACGTGTGGGAAACTACAAGCTCAACGTCCACTTTCTTCGGCATCACCCCCAGGTTGGTCTGAGCAATGACGGCAGAAATAGGGGATGCGGGCAAGCGGGCTGCAGCATAGCGTGGGTCGTTGTACCGACTCTTCTCCAGGGCTGGCATTTGCGACAACCTAGAAAGGTCTGCTCCAGGGGTAGCGCTGCTAGTGAAGAGCCCACCCGTGTACCTCATCTCTAGTAGGGCCCTCATCTCGGTACTGTCGAGCAAGTCGATATCCCAGTAGTAGTACTTGTAAAGGCGGATCGCTGCCTCGGTAGCAACCACGCTGTGCCGCACCCGCAGCGCATGCACTATCGCAGGGAGCGGGGCTCTAGACAGAATCAACGTCTCCACAAGTTCACGCCACCGCGGGCGACTCAGAATACGTGTGGCTTTATCCATGTCCTTATCTGGCAAGAACACTTTCAGTAAACCTTCACGAAGCAAATACTGCTGCGACCTGGTATGAGTTTCATCCTCAGGATGAAACGGTGATGGAGGCCGCATGCGGTCACGTAGCCATTGAATGTACCAGTCTCCCAAGTAGTCGAGGCCGAGCTCAAAGGCTATGTCCTTGATGTGCTGGTCGTCATAGCACCCGGGATGGATGACCAAGTACTTGTAATATCTCTCCGCCGGTGTACGTCGTATCACATGAAAAAGATAGCAGCACGAGGGGATAATACAACTAGAAGGAGCATTACATGCCGCAAATAGCAGTTGTACCCGTCAAACATTGGAACTTCCGAGTAATCCCAGCCTTCATCGACATCGGAAGAATACTTCAAGAGGCTCTAGAATCTGGGGCATCAGTAGTACGCGTCACAGCAAAATTCATACGAGGACCCAAGCCTTACCTATTTGTCCGACTCGATAGTGATGACGCGAAAGCTCTATCAATGATGATGACGGCGACGCAACACAGAGGAAATCTCAAAACTACAAACGGAGCTAACGTAAAGTACACCCCTATAGGGTTCTACTTCTATCCTGAATGCAACCCGGATGAACTGCGTTGGCTTGTAATAATGGGGGAACATAGCGTCAGTCTAGCTCTACACGAAATCTATCATCAGCGCGAATTATTGAAACGGAGGCAAAGAGTCACTGTTGAGTGTCTCTAGTACCTCCGAGGGGTTGGGCGTTGACGCCCAATTCTTAGCTACTTGTTAGCCCTGAAACGCCACAACCTTGAGACCCTCGATCACATCCTCAAGCGCGCGAATCGCGCGTTCCGTCGAACCATCAGGGACTTCTTTGAGCCCAAGCCTGGACCCAATGAGTATCTCGCACAGGCGGCGCTGCGCTTCATCAAGCGTTGGCAAGTAGCCGACGAATGTCGCAATGTTCTCGGGGTTGATGAAGCCGAGAGACAAGACTGTGTCCACGGCAACAGGATCGGTGAGCGTAGCCGCTTCTTTCCACATGCGGTGACGGAACACCGGCATCGCACCCAGGAAGTTCTGCGCCTCGGTGTAGCTCTCCCCGCGCAGTTCCGAGGCAAGCTTCAACTGATGCCCGATACGCACCGTCTCCACGTGACTGGCGCCGGAGCATGCCGATGCCAATTTCTGTTGAGCATAGACTGGATTGGCCCCAAGACCTACCAGAACAAATAGGGCACGATCCTGGGTCAGGAACTCGCGCTCATCAGAGGCCAACTTCTCGACCGGATACCCGCGCAGCGAGAAGCAATCGAGGCCGCCCGCGCGCACTTCCACTGACGCCAATTTGCGCTGCACAGACGCTGTCTTCCCAACTTCCATCGGGGATTCAGCGAGAGAAACCTCAGCGGCCTGGTCCAGGGGAATCCACATCCATCCATCAGGGATAATCATGTTCCCGTCCACACCCACCACGGTGGCTACGTATGGCTGAACGCTGACCTGCACCGGGCGCCCGTCAAACGTCTCAGCTTGAAAATGCGGCTGCTCATCAACGCCGGCACCTTGCACCGAGGCGCCCAACGTCAAAGGCAACGTGGCACATGGCACACCTCCCGCCTCGGTAAAGAACACCCCATGCCCACTCGCCTGTCCCGCGGGGACTGACCCAGGGGCCGTAAACTCACCCACGGGAACTCCCGAGACATCGGACTGCACCGCGGCGTGCGAGCCATCGGTAAAGAATGCAATGGGCAGAGAGCTCCCATCCACATCGAGCAGGTTGGGAATCACCACGCCGGTCAACATCTCACCTTCGACCGACTGCACTTGGTACATACCGGGGGCCGAAATGGGTCCAGCGCCAGTCCCAACCGGAGCACCCATACCCTCCTCAGAAACCCCCTCACCCTCGGACATCGTTACCGCACCCGAGGTATCCGCCGCGAGCGCAATCTTAGGCCCGAACCGGTGCACCAACTCCCCACGGTTGAGAATAATCTCGCGCGGGTCCCAGGCACGGTGACTCGCAGTCTTGACTGCATACCCTTCATGCAGCTTGACGATCTGCGTCACACTAGCAACCAAGTTATCCAGCATGGCTGCTGCACGCTTCTCGAGCGGAGTCGGCTGTGCCTCTGAAAGAAGAATGAGTGAATCATGCGTTGCCACATTGGAGGCAAACGCAAGCTTTATGTTCGTATCCAGCAAGCACAGCTTGAAGTCAGCTAAGTCGGAGGCATTGGCCATCGGCAATACCGCTGCCAAAATGGATCCTGTCTTCTCTGCACCTTTGGCAACCGCTGAGTCCAACGCTGCCATGCGCATGCCATGTAGCTGAGGATTACGCGACTTAGCCGAAGCAGTCTTGACCGTTGCCTCACTCTCCAGCCACTCCTCAAGGGATGCATGCTTCGCAGCTGTCTTTCCACCCATGCCGGCGCTCGTGGCTACGCCACCACCACCGAAGCCATAGTTCTGCCGGTATGGTGGGTAGAGCTGCCCAATCATGGACTGGTCACCAGGGGTCTTGCTGGTCACATCGAAGTTCTGCGGGCGAAACATCGCCTGGCGAAGTCGACTCTCAGTAAGCGGAAGTGCCCGCGCATCGTCGGTCAATATGACATCGAAGGGAGCCAACTTACTATCTTTGATGATGACTGGAATACGTGCAGTACGAATGCCCGCGGCAACCATTTGATCCTGAGGAGAAGTCATCGGGGCCTCAGTCTTGTTGGTCACTTCAACGTGGCCAAGACCGTAACCACGCTCTCCATCCACACTCTCCATGTTCACGTGCAGATCGAAATCGGCCAAGTAGGGGACCTGCTTGTATAGCTCTTGAAGCGCCGCGTCAGGCCACTGGTTGGGGTCCTCTGGCAGTGCGGTCTCCGCAGCAGACTTTTCGAACTCAAGTTGCGGGACTAGATAGAGTGCCTGGGTCATGCGCTGGCTCCTAATTGACTTTGATGATACCGCCCAAGGCGGCAAAAACAGCAGGGTCCTTGGTCAGGATGATAACCCCGCTCACTTGTTCTGTCGGTAAAATTGGATCATTGGGCCCGAGCCCGGATGCAAAGGCCGCCGCAATCTCGGCTCCGGTCACAGCCAGCATATCCCCTGTGAATGACAGTACATGCACGGGGCCCGCCGACAATGCAGCATTCATTTGAGCTACAAACCGAAGAGCTGGTATCTTCACTGCTAGGCCCGCGGCCAGTAGCGCTCTGATGCCCCCAAGCTTGAATGCAAGTGTGGCCTGCAAGGAAGCCATCGCAGCAATCTGCGCGCTTATCTGCAGCGACACCACAGGGAGCCCCATTGCCAGAGCTAACGCCAAGGATGCCTGGAGGTTAGCCAGCGCTGTGATGGTGGCCTGAATTGCAAGGAATGGACTCGATATACTGAAGCTAAGTTGGAGCTGCAGCGCGATGGCAGCGTTGAACTGTACTTGGATATCCGCTAGGAAAGGGCCTAATCCAAACTGCCCAGTGATGAACAAGTCCAGCTGCAACAACAGCGGATTCAACAGCCCAACTCCAGCTAACAGCGCGATGTTGACCTCGCCCAAAGTGTAACTTCCGACATCATTTAGCGGCACGATCAGGCACCATTCCCAAGCACAGTTGGATCACCGCTAGTGACCGAACCTGTGGCAATCATCATTGTAGGTACCGCGCTAATGGGAGCAAAACCAGGGGGGCCTGGTATCGCCATCAGCAGCGTAGGTGGCAGTGTAACGGTGACTCCACTACCTACAGTGGCCATTGGGCTCTTCCCGCCATTGATCCTAAGAACGGTGGCTGTTATGGCCAATGTGCCGCCAACGGTAATGCGGGCATCCTTTTTCACCGTCATGTCGAAAGTACTGTCTGCGAAAATCTCTAGTTCCTTTTTGACCCTCAAATGCAAGCGCTTCTGGCATAAAATGCCAACGTTACCTCCCATCTTGAGAAAAGCGTTACCACTGCGGTCGAAGGAGAACCTCAATTGCACAAGCGAGCCAGTGCTGGGCAATAGGGATCCATCCTCCCCATTGAACCCCCCTCTGGCCAAAGTCATCTCGTAGACAATAGGCTCCGCCTTACCAATACCTATTAGCTCCTGATCCATTATGGCATCTGAATCCGTTTCTGGGACTGGGTCATGCACCCTTCCAGCAGCGATGCGGATGTCAGCGTACTTATCGTTTGCATACACGCGCAGTGCTTGCTTGTACTCAGTGGGTAATGTTGTAATCCCCTCCCCCTCTTGGATACCCCACTTGATGGAACCCCCCGCCGTGTGCATCGCGTAATTCTCGGCAAAGTCCATCACCAAGTTGTTGAGTGGCACGTAAATGCGCTGAGAAAGCTCATTGCTACCAATCTGCAGCACCCCTCCGCGGTGCAGTACAACAAAATTCCCATCACGTCCACGCATGAACATGTCACCGGGTTTGGCCACTGGCCTGCCGCCAGCGAAGCTCGCCGCGGTGGCCGCCTGATTGCTACTGCCATGGCTGGTTGTGCCATCGGGGGCATCCGGGTAAGACGCCATAGGAATAGTCTCGTGCGGCATCACAAATGCAAACACGAATGGAGGCGAGCTGTCCCCTGGCCAGCACACAGCGCACTTGGAACCTACCTCTGGCATGCAGGTCATACCATCACCACGGTTCGAGTGCAGGTAAGGCGAGCCCACCGCAATCTGAAAACAGCGCATCTGGTCGAACTGGCTAAACACGTCGACGGTGTAATTCACCACATCAACGTTCACTACGCGGCCAAGGAAGATGTCCGTCTTTCCCAGCCCCTCCGGCTGCGTCATGGAGGATCGGAATTCGGTGTTCTGCTTACGAGCACCGCGTGCTTCCTTGAGACCTTGCCTAGGCATTAGTACGCATGCTCCGGAACATCATGAAGATGAGATAGCGACAATCTCCCCTTAGCGTGGGCAGAAGTCAACCCGAACTCAGCCCCATAGGCCATCCCTGGGATTGGGTGTAGACCATGCAGGTTCGACCTACCGCCTGTATTCGCAGCATCGAGCAGGGTAGTCCTCAAATGCTCATGCTGCATTTTTGCCATCCAATCCTCTTGCAAGGATAGGGGCATCATCTCTACCCCTTTGAGTTCCGGCTCGTGCTCGATGAGACGCTTGCCATGCCGCGCCAGTTCTCGGTTGACCGCAGTAATCACCGATGTGGGTTGGAACTCTCCCCGCAGCACACCGTCGTAATCCCCTGGGTCCCTGATCTTGGTCAGGTTGCTCATGGCCTTGACTACAGTCTCAATGTGCCCGCGCTTGATCCCCTCGTCCTTGTACAGCTGGTACATGGCATCCGTCATGTAATTCTGTACGGACTCAATGCTGCCCGTAGCCTTGTAGAGATCGTGGGGATTGACAACCGTGCGTCGAGGATCGCTCAACAACTGACCCTTATCTACGCGCATCCCAGCATGCGGAGGAGTCCATCCGACAGGAACCTCGTCACTCTCAGTCTTCCACAGCGGCTGCCCACCGACATCCTTTCCGATGTGGTGCTTCTTTCCGCCGATGAAGACATTCACACCGGTAGCATCTTTCTCTACCTTCTCAATAACGCCTGTGCGCATCGCCAGCGTGGCGGAATTGGGTAGCTTCTTTGGGAGTGTCATCAGCTCGTTGAAACGGTCAAAACCTCCCAACGCCTTAGAGCCGCCGCCTACATCCACGGAACCTCCCGTGTGGAATACGCGCAGCGTCAACTGCATAGCGCGCTCTCCGAGCGACTGGGCAGAGACAACACCGACGTTCTCCCCTACCCCATGTAATTGCCCGGTTGACGCGATGCCCATGCACTTCTGACAGACGCCTTTCGCATGCTCACACTTCAGCGGGCTGCGCACTTCAATCTTGGCGTTCCTGTCAGCTGAACGCATCTTAGAGACTATGTCAGGCGTAAGCAGTGTACCTGCCTCCACATGCATGCCCTTAGCCGAAAAATCTTTCTGGAGAAACCTATCGTGCACGCTGTCCTCAGTTACTGGGAGAGAAATCCCTCGCTCAGTGTGGCAGTCGTGCCCGGAGACCACCATATCCATGGTGTTGGCCATCATCAACTTGGAGAGGTAACCTGGCTCACGCACCTCCTGCACCTTCATTACGGCTCCGTGCCTAGCGCCATGCATCTGCGTCCAATACTCGCCGGTATCCAATCCTTCGGCGTAGCTGTGCATGATCGGGGTCGTAATGGTCCTGCCCGAAGCATCCTTCACAAGCATAGGTGCCAACGTCAGCTGTTTGTACTGATCCCAACCTGGCTTCACGCCAGACAAGTGCATCGTCATCAAGTTGTTTGGCGTGCCCGCATGCCGCGATAAATGCTCCTGCTTCATTTCGCTAGTGGCATCTGCCCAAATCTTGACGATCTCTCGATCTCCCCGTGCACCCTGCATGTGCGGGTTATTCTCGATAGCCTCAACCTTCTTACGCGCAGGACCTAGTACCCGTTCCCTTGTAGTAATATCAGGAGCCAAATCCTCCAACCCTAGCGTGTGCACACCCACAGGGATGTACATGCGCTTCGAAGGATCCAATCGGTCAGCGCCAACAAACCCATCATGCTCCACGGTCACAACGCCGCTAGAGGCCCCATTCCCAATGTCCTTGAGCTTATCAGCAACACCAGAGTAGTCGCTACTATGCTCCTTACCAACTTGAGTTAGGAGCTTGCCTAGCCCCTTCTTATCCAAGCTGAAAGTCAAGTCCTCAAGCATTCTCTTCTGCATGGGCTCAGGTAGTGCTGCGGAAACTAGAATACGTCCTGGCGTTGTTACTTGGGAGCCAATCTTTACCTTGTCATTGACGTTGATCTTGCCGCTCTGCACCGCGAGTAACGCTGCTGCAGGGTGTGACATATCATGAGCCTTGCCATCATTCACACGCGAAAGCTTGTACAACCCCAGCGCAGATTCCAACGTAGGTTGGTACATCGCACTACCTGTGGCCTCACTAAACAAGTTGTTCGAGGGGAACATCTTCCGAGCCTCTGCGACTGCCTCATCGCTGATCGGCACGAACACGCTCATAGTATCCCCATCGAAGTCCGCGTTGTAACCGCCAGTAACCAAGGGATGGATCTTGACAGCATTTCCCTCAACGACTTTGGGGCGAAACGCCTGGATGCTGTACTTGTGCAGGGCTGGGTCTCGCTTCAATAGCACTGGGCGATCCTTCATTACCGTGCGCAATGCGCGCTGGGCGGACACCGTGTTTTTAGCAACTAACTTCTGCGCATCAAGAACAGTGGCCGACACGCCAGACCTCTTCAACTCCCCAACAACGAACGGAGCAAACAACTTCATGGCATGCTCCGCCGGCAACCCAACCTCATCCAGAGAAAGGGAAGGCTCTGGGACAATAGTTGACCGCATGCTGAGGTCTTGCTTGCGGCTGATTAGCGTGCTCTGGAAATACCCAGTCTTCGGCTGAGCCCCGTGGATCTGATGAATGAGTCCTTTGTACTGAGCATCGGCATATGGGACTCCGATACCCTGCAGGGCCTTTACGCCGTCATAGACGCCTGCACGTAACGGTACTTTCTGCTCCTCTGTCAGGTTGTGGATCAGCGTTGGGTCACCCAATTGAGAATTCACCTGGGCAAATTGGGAATACAACTCATTGATATCGGAAACACTGAAGTTTCCATCAGGTAATACTGGGATCGGGCGCATTGCAGGAGGCAACACAGGGAGGTTGTGCAACACGTACGCCTCCGCTGGAGACATTCCAGCCTGCTGCAGCGCTTGAAGACGCTTGACCTTCTTGAGCGTAGAATCCACCTTGGATGCGGGGACCGTGCTCAACTCCTTCTTAGCTACACGCAACGCGGAGTCCACGTTGATATTCGACAGCAAGTGCTGAATCGCGGCTCCTCCAGTCAGCCCCTTGCCAACAGGAACGTCATGCCCGGCAGCGTCAATTGCACGACGACCCTCCACTAGTGACATGTATGCATCCGAACTCAAACCAGTAATGGCCTTGATCGAGCTCTCGAAAATTGGGTTCGGAACTGGCTCGGACAATTCAATCCGACTCCACTTCTTGCCGCCATGCCCGCCAGTGAGCTTCTCGTCGAAGAGCCCACCGGGCTTAGGGCGAGGCTCCCCAGTTTTCGCGTCGATCTTTGCGTATAGCAGCTCGGCAGGCTTAGGCAGAACACGATCCCCCGTGAGGTTCTTGATCTGGGCATCCGTCAACGGGGACAGTACAAGCTCATGCCCACGTTTTTCAATGTTGATGCCAGCGCCAATCAACATATCTGTAAACTTCTTGAAGGCAAAGGTGGGCTTGGGTGTTGGGAGCGCGTCCCCATGCTGGATGGCATCCCACACATCATGATGCTGGCTCTGCCATTGCTTCTGGGGACTAGTCGACATGTCGGGGCCTTCGCTCTTCCACGTCTGCATCTCACGGATATTGGCGCGGGCCCCGTGCGCCAGCATCGCATAAAGACCCAACGGATCCATGGACTGCCCGCCGGCGTGTCCGCCCCCGGAAGGCTGCATGTTGATGTCATAACGACCTGGCTCTTGCCCTGGTAGATTGAGTCCAGAGCGCACAGAGACCTTCTTGTCCACCTGGTGGTGCAACTTGATAAGGTGCTGGTAGCCGACCATGGCTGGTCCAAGCGTGTGCCCTGTTACTGGGTCAATGAGAACTTCTGTGTCTGAAATGCCATGGGCGCTGAGTTCCTTCTGCAACTTGGCAAGTTGGTTAGAGCCGTTGAAGTTGTTCACTACATAAGGCTTGCCAGTCTTTTTCGCGATCTTGCTCGCTGCCGTCTCGAACACCTGCCCAAGATTCATACGACCAGGCACCCCTGAAGGGTTGAGTGCAACCTCAATTGGGTCCCCATCCTTCGTATGTGGCATCTCCGCGTCGGGTACCACTTTGGTGACAATGCCCTTGTTGCCGTAACGACCTGCAAGCTTATCGCCCACCTGCATGGGCTCAATGGCTTTGACGTGAACAATTACTTCGCCGCCGTGCCGAAAAGATCCAACAACTTCTCCCGGACCTTCCCCGTGCCAAGTCAATGACTGATCCGAGAACTGGTCCCCCAGACTCTTACGGATGGCAGACAACCCAGTGCGATCCTGGGCAGTGGTCTTCTTCATAGCCAAGATCAGCGGGTCTCCTGGCTGCACGCGTGAGCCAACACGGACAACGCCATCGTCTCCTATCATGCTGACTTGGTCTTTGTTGTAAAGACCGATGTGCTGCGTAAGGAAACGACTTTTTGCCAGAATGGTGTCGTCGTCAACAGACAAGTTGTGCTTGTGCAAATGCACGCTGCTCAACTTCTTGGCAGCGCTAGCGCTAACAACGACCCCGTCTTCGAAGTTGTAGCCCTTGAATGGAATATAGGCCACGCGCAAGTTTGTACCCAGCGCGATGACGCCGTTCTTTGAGAAGTTGGTATCGGCAATCACCTGCCCTTTCTTTACGTGGTCGCCAGGCTTGACCAACGCAGTAGAATCCAGCACGGACTTCGCGTCGTTGAGCGGGTAGTTCCGATACGTCTGGACTTCATGGTCGTGCCCTGCTTCGTCGGTAACTACAATGGCATCCGTTCCGACCTTCTTTACGGTGCCGGCCACAGGGGCATGGTGCGAGGCCTGTGTACCAACTACCTCTTCAAAGGTGCTGGCCCCAGGCCAGTCTCGTCCCGTACCCACCTGAACCAAGGGGGATTCCCTATGCTCAAGAGAAATGGCCTGCTCCATGTGCCGAGTGGCCATCGAGGCTCTGCCGCCTGATGTATTGCCTACAAACGGAATGAGATTACTCGTGACGTTGAAGAACTGCGAAGGATGACGCATCACGTAGTCGGCGTCTTTCAAGTGCCCCTCAGCAATCTCATTGCCAGGGGCTGACCACTTCACCATGGGACCCTTTTGCACAGGGTGATCTCCATGCCACTCGACTTGGTCAGGTAACACCACGCGTGAACGAAGGAACGTGGCAGGCCCCACATAGTCAGTGGTTCCTGTACGCGTGTTGTAGAGAGGAACCTGAGGCTCCATCCCATGTTTACGCACACCTAAGGGCATTCGCAGCGTAATGCCAGTCTTACTTCCCTCAGGCGTATGTATAGGATCCAAGAAGCACATGTGCGAGGGATTGATGAACTTCACCTCGTCTAGGATGGCATTCTCCGACTGAATTCCACCAGGGCCCATAACCGTGGTCTGCTGCGCAGCAGATAACATCTCGACAGGGTTCACCTGCTTGGCTACCTGCGCGGCAGAATTCTTGTAGAAGGTCTCACGGATGGGTTTGTTGAAGGCCTCGAGCCGAACCACATCCCTAGGCGACGACGCATCGTTGATTTGGCGCTGCATCTTACGGCGAATGGCAGGGCCTTCCTTGAGAATTTTTTCAAAGGAAAAATCCCCCACGCTGCGCAGGTCTTTGAAGATCAGAGAATCACGATCATCCTCTGGAGCACCACCATGCACATCAATCATTTTGCGGGTGGCGCGCAGCAGAACATCACTGTCTACATGATCCGCTGGGCGACCCAATGTAACTGCCGTAGCGTCAGGTCGCAAATCGAAGTCCTTGAAGTGCTGCGTTACATTGCTGATAGCAGCAGCTTGCGACGGAGGGTCTACCCTACGCGTGGTGCGGTAAAAGTTGTCAACGGCGCCCGCAACGTTACGAGCACCCTTGTTGGCCGCAAGAATATCCTTGCCCCAAGTCTTCTCCAAATCCGCGTCGGATGCCCCCAGCGTGGATAGCAGCGGGTACAACGGAATGCGCGCCTTGGTACCGAACTCAACACGGAATTCCTTCGACTCATCGTCAAAAGTGACTTTGAAGGATGGCTTCCTAGTTGACTGAAACTGCGTCTCTATTTGACCAGTCTGCTTACGGCGCACATAGGCGCCAGGCTTGAGCTGCCACTGGTTGTCTACCTGGTACTCTTGCCCCGAAACTATCTGGCTGTGCCGGCAGGTGACTTTAGGCAAATCGGCAATCCTAGTCTTGGCACGGACTTCTTTACCGGTGAGCTTGTCTCTCAAAATCAGATGAGCAACAACGGGCACACCCCAAGTCTGTCCGCTCACCTTGGCTTGATGCTGGCTCCGAATATCGTCAGGATCTAAGTTGTCCTGAACCTCGAGTTTCTCCAATTCCAAGACTTGGTTACGCCCGTCGACTGGGAACTGACTTCGAATCGCTTCAAGAGAACGATCCCGGTAATGTTCAAAGGCTTCGACTGGATCCAGGTACGACATGCGTTCTCCAGAGTATAACCGCACCCTCCAGGCAACCGCTCATGGAATATGCGCAAGGACTGCAGAAACACCGAGATAAGAGCTTTGATGGAAAAGCGTGTGCCTACTAAGACTACTCAACGAGGCAAAAAGAAGCAAGTTACTTCACAAAGTACCGGCCAACGCTACGAGACTTTGGTGGCAAGTCTGTTCGGTGTCAACCAAAACGAATCGGCACAGGCAGCAAAAAACACCAGGAACAATCCGAGATAAGAATTACATGAAGGCTCTCCTGATCTGGGCGTTTATCGCTGGCCTACTGAATGGAATCATCCTGAGAATGCAAGATTTCCTGCTCGAGATGGAGGTGGCAAATGCTCGTAAACCCGTTTGCAGTTGAGCAAAGGGAACTGGCAGTACTGCCCGGCACGAACATACTAGAAAATACAATGGGTCTGGTGGGAGTTACATTCATAGACCCAACAATACCCGAACGTGAATGGACCATCCAAGGGCTATACCTACCAGTTGCCGGTAGGGCCGTTGGAGGAATTAGAGCTAGGGTCCTAGACCAAAAAGGGTTCGTAACCTTCTGCAACCAACGAGACTTAGAGGTGCTCGTTGAGGAATCCAAGCCAGGTACCTGGTGCAAGTGGCTTGGTAGTGAATACCTGGAGCCTGGGGAAGCTGGGTGGATTGGGCTCTGCGTGGATACTGAGGACTTGGTCGACGATTTGTTCGAACATGAACTAGTCCTTCGCGCGCAATATCCAGAGGGATCCTGCCTGCCAGAAGGAACAAACTTCGAGCGGCGCGTTCACGACGGAAAATACAACGACTTCATAGAGGCAATGCTGTTACTTTGGGACTACGACACAGCTGGGAATTTTGGACCAGACACCCGCCTGGAGACTGTGCAGCAAAGGTGGCGAAGCATTGAAAGAACGCACGGAAGAGAAAGGACGCACCTATGGAGCAGGTTGTAGCTGACCACATAGAGGAAGAGGAAGTGGAGGACGATTCTGAAGACACCGAAGAGCTAATACTGGAAGAGCCCACCGGTTGCTTCTGCGTTCAGTGTATCGAAGAAATCGGAATGGTTGCAGAAGTATTCCTACTTCGAATCGTACGGCCAGTGATCGTGGGTGCAGAAGTACAACACCTGGATGTATTGGCCTCCGATGGTAACTGCAGGTATGAACCAGCATTCTATTGCTTCGATTGTTGGGAGAGTGCAGAAGAAGAGCTCGTTGAAATGCACGAGGATCTACCACCGCTCGAACATCCAAACGGCATAATACTGTGCGATATCTGCCGCAGCGATGTGCTGCCCAATGAGCTAGTGGGGCTTCTTCACTTTGGAGAAATACACTGGTCGGAACGAGCCCCAGACTGCAGGCACAGCCCAGTATTTGTCAACATGGACAACGATGACCCAAAGCACATCTGCATTGGGTGCTTGTACCATCTCGATGAAAACAGGGACAACCCACTATGGCCGGAAGGGATTGAACCCGTAGCTGGCTTCGACGTACAAACTGTAGACGATATATTCGAAAGAAAATGGAGATCATGAATGGCCGCTAAGAAAGTTACCGCACCCGCAAGCGCATTGTCTGGAGCCACACTCAAGAGCTCAGAGGTCGATGAGATTATTGAAGTCTCCGTATCCGCGCCGATGGATGGCTACCCAGGCAAGCCAGACTGCAAATGGGGATTACCACTGCTCATTGAAGGGGATTCCGGCATCGCCAAGACGGCACGCATCAAGGGAATTGCTGCATCCCTGCAAACCCACCTGTCCACAATCTACGCAGCGCCCCATCCTCCAGAAGACTTCGGTGGAGCTCTCATCCCTGACGGGAAAGGTGATGCAACCCATATCGCCCCTCTTCCTCAGATACGGAGAATGGTCAAAGAGAAGGTAGGAATTCTGTTCTTCGATGAAATCAACGGCGCTATGCCTGCAACGCAGGGAGCGCTGATGAGCTTGATCCATGAACGACACACCGGAGACTTGGACATTCCCCACCGTGTGCGCATCCTTGCAGCCATGAATCCAGAGGAAATTGCAGCCTGTGGCTTCCGTCTTTCACCACCGCTAGCGAATCGATTCATCCACATCACAGACCCAGGGCCAGATGCGCGCGAATGGACCACGTGGCTTATGGGATCTTCCGCGGTGCGCCTGCAAGGTTCGCTGGACGACATCGAGAAGGCTGTCATCGATGAGTGGCCAAACCTCTACCCTGAAGCACAAAGCCTGTTCGCTGGCTTCATCGAGAGCAATCCATCACTGCTGCACAAACGCCCGCCAATGAGTGACCCGAACTGTGGCAAGGCATGGCCCTCTCACCGCACATGGGACTTTGCCACTAGGGCATGGACCACCGCAAGAATCCTAGAGAAGAGCGATGGAATCCGAGATGCCATGATTGAAGCCTGCGTAGGATCCGGGGCTGCTGAAGAACTCATTCGCTACTTCCATGAGGCGGACCTTCCCAAGCCCCTCGACGTTCTCAACGGCAAATGGAAAATCAACAAAGATCGTCTGGACGTTGTACTTGCGGCCTATACTGGGGCTGTAGCCTACGTCAGACAGCGCCCCACTCGAGCAGAACAAGAGGACCTTGCCCCACTGGCATGGAAAGCAATTGCCAAGCTGCTTGACGCTGAGCTGTCTGACATTGTAATTCCAGCGGTGGAAGGACTCATCAAGGAACGTCTAGGGCACGCTTCCGGGAAATCCGCAATCAAGGCAGCAGCCAATCTGGTACTTGTGCCATTGGCAGACAGCGGCCTCGGTAAATACTTGGAGCAAAGGACCTAAATAATGGCAGGCAACCCCTCAGGTAAGGGGTGGCACGCGCGAGCAAAAGCCTCGCCTCTCGTCATCGGTCGAGCATATGTGAAGCAATACGCTCCCTACATGTGCTCGACCTTGTACGCGTTGGTGCCATCGCCAGTAGAAAATCTCATGAAGCTCGTAGGTGGGCCCATGGGAGTAAGTGCAAACTTGGTGCTCGTATACGACCCAGCTTGGGTAGAAGCATCTAGCGCTATTGTAGTCGCTACAGGCCTAATGCATGAGTGCATGCATGCCCAACTCCTTCACGTACGGCGAGGATCTGGCTACGAAGATCCCAAACGATTCAACCGCGCTGGGGATCTATTCATCAACAGCTCAATGCGCGCGCAAACGAAACAGGTGCGTGTCACTGGCCAGAAGTCGTCGAACGGATCGAACATAGTCACTGAACCCATGTGGGAGTTCCCGGACTGGGCGCTCATGCCAGAACAGTACGGATTCCCAGAAGGGTTGACGGCTGATGCGTACTACAAGCTCCTCGAGCAGTATGAAAGCAAGAGCAAATCGAGCAGCAAACCCGCGAAGTGCCAGCACGGAAAGGGTGACGGGGAAGGAGAAAACGGCGAGGGCGGCCACTGCCCTGACTGTGAGGCTGAAGGAAAAGGTTCACCCAGAATTCTATCCGGATGCTGCGGTGGCATAGCAGGTAACCCAATCGGCAAGGAGCTGGAGAAGGAGCAGAGCGCAGAAAAAGGCCGGTCAGAAGCAAACTGCAAGAACGTAGCCAGAGAGACAGCGCGGGCCATCAAGCAGCACATGGAATCCCAGCAAGGTCGAGGAACCTTACCAGGAAGTTGGGCTGAACTGGTGGAAGTCAGTGAAACCGTATTTGATGTCCCATGGAGAAGCAAGCTGGCCAACATGGCTCGCCTGTCCATTGGGCGCATCCGCAGCGGTGGACTTGACTACAGCATGCGGCGCCCCTCGAAGCGCTCCTACTTGAGGGGGATTACCTTACCGGGACTCATTGGCTACGACCCGGTTCTATTCTTCATCGTAGACAGCTCTGGATCGATGGGGAGAGGACAAATCGCGGACGCGCTCAAGGTCATGTCTGACGTTATGCTGCAGACAGGAATCCAACATGCCTGGTTCATGGAGGCGGATACGGATGGTAAGCGCACCCCCATCCTGGTGACTCCAGCGGATCTGCGCTCTATTGAAATATTGGGAAGAGGTGGCACAGACTTCCGACAAGCCATCAACTTTGTCGACACAGAGTTCTTCCCAAGACCGCACATGACGATGTACCTAACAGACGGTGCTGGTGTGGCGCCTGATGTAGCCCCACAGAACATGCAGTTCATTTGGTGCATCGTGCCAACACCCTACAAAGCAAAGCCTGCTGAGTGGGGAGAAATCATCGAGCTCGACGATCTGGTCCAATCCGAAGTTGCCTGAAAATATACTGAAAACTCGGGTATAAGAAAGGTAGAGGAGAAGTAGCCCGCATTGGCTACACACGAAATCACATGTCAAAAACCTGGACCATCGTTGTATATTCAAGCATCGGCGTTGTTGCTACTACTGCTGCCTTCGTTGCCGGTCGCATCACCGGAATCAAGGCCGCAACAAAAGTACAACAGCCGCAGCCGGCACCGCAGGCGTTCGCACAGAATCCTGCGCAGGCCTAAGTCAGAACCGGAAAAACCCCTACGCTCGAGCAGGGGTTTTTTCGTAGCTCCTTGTTAGTCAAGCCCACCCCGACTCACCCCAACTCCGAACCAAAAATCTAAGTACCTCAGCATCAGATACCTTGCCACAATAGGCAACCACGTACTTCTTGGCCTTCTTGAAATCCCGCACCTCAGCTGCATTTAGCCTCGTAACTACAACGATTCTTTTCTTCTTTGCCATTACACCCAAACAGTAAAGAAGTCTAAACCGTAGCTGCAGCTCTGCGCGGAGGGAGCTTGTCTGGGAGTGGCCGCATGTCCACTTGAGTCGCAGCTGCACCGTTAGCCCCCAGTGCTTGCATACCAGCTGGGCCACCTTGCCCAGGTTGTCCCTGAGGGGCAGCTCCTGGCATCGTCTGCAAGTACTGCAGAACTAAGTCTGCTAGCTCTGGGCCGTACTGTGTTTTGAGTTGCTTGATCGCAAGCATCTGACTGGCAGGATCCTGCTGAGACAATTGGGACGCGATGGTCTGTGCCATCGCCAGGATGCTCGAACCACCCAACATCGCTTGCCCCGCAGGACCACTAGTACCCATGCCCATATTCTGTCCAGCGCTGAGCGGGCTCTGTACCGCGGGCATTGGATCCTGTGAGGCACCATCCGGGGATGCCGATGGCAATGCGGGGACTCCGCCCTGACCTCCGGGTGCTCCAGTATTCGCCTCTGGCCCACCTGGTTCTCCAGGGGCGTTCGGAGCCATAGCAGCTTGCTGGGCTTCTTGCTGAGCCTTGGCTTGCATCTTCATCATGATGGACTGCTGCTTACCTTGAAGCTGCGCCATGGCCATTTGCTGCTTCTCTGTCGCTTTCATGCGCGCGGCAGTCTCGCGCTCCATGATGTTGTCCTCATCCTCCTGGCTCAAGTCGGAATCCGCCAACAGTGTGGTGTCACTGATCTTGTTCGCTTGATTGAGTTGGAACAAGAAGGCCTTGCGCTGAATGTCGTCAGCCATCTTGAACGGCTTGAATCGAATATGCGCCATCGGCCAATCGAGGTAGTCAGCCGCTTGCCGCATCACCCAGTTGGCCATCCTCTCATGCCGCGACAGGTACACGATAAACTGGTTCTCAAGCATGCGCATGGACACGTTCGTGCCAGCGTAACTCAAACCACCCTTGATGAACTCGAGGGGAACCTGCATGCCATTGATGAGCTGCTCGCTGAGTGCTTGCATCTCTTGCACGAGAAGAAGTGCCCGACCGTCTCCACCAATAGTCTGGTTACCAATGGGCAACGGCAGGATGGGGATGTAATTGGGATCCATGCGCCAACGGGCAATTTCCGTAGCTACGTGATCCCGCCAGTCGACAAGATTGATGCTTGTGTAAGGATCAGAAGTCCCAGAACCCGCCTGCGGAAACAGGATACGCAGCGGAAGAATGTGCTCGAGCAGAATGGACTCCTGTGCCTTCTTCATCAGCTGCAGGTAAAACGTGTCCTTCAAACAGGGCAGCAACAGTGGCAGGCCCCAACCACGATCCTGATCTGCCAGCGTGGGGCGCCGTAGATGGAAGAACGTATCCTGGTTGAATACAATCCCCTTCTGCTGCCTCAATGCCTGGATGAACACCTCAGGCACCTTCTCGACAGCATCCTTCTTGCCGATAATGACGTCGTTGCGGATCGTTGGCGGGATGTTGTAAAAGTACGTGTACTCACCAGTCAAATCTGAGTGGGTTACCTCAACATCCTCAGGGTTCCATCGCATCACGCGAACCCCGGCCTCGTTCTTGAAGTAGATGTCCTTCGACTTCGCGGTACCCAGGTAACCGCACTTGGGGCAACTCAACCTGAATTCAAAATTGGTGAACACCCAATGGGGACGTATCCGCTTGGCTTCCGCCTGGAACTTACATTGAGGGCACGTCAGGTACTTCTTGAAGGGGAAACTCAAGCTTGAAAGGCAATTGCCATACGTGTGGTAATCGAGGCCGCACTCAATCTGATACGCTCGATAGTTCAAGTGGTCTTCGAAGTATTCCTTCCACTTCTTGGCAACCTTGCTGTCCTCATGGTCGATAAGCAGCTCAGTGATGGGGTATTCCGAAAGTTTGAAAACCGCGGCATTGATGATGGGATTGGTGAGGAAGTAATACCTGCACCAACGGAACATGCCCTTGACCGTGACCGGCAAGTAAGTGTGAGCGATATCAAAGAATGGGCTTGGGTAGTTGACACCCTGACTAAACCCATTGTTGATGCGACCCCGCGTTGCATTGAAACGACCCCCGCCTCCGGCGCCAACGCCGCCCATACTCATCGCGCCAGGAATGCTCATGGGTTACTCCATACCTCCGGAACCACCACTATAACCTGTCCCGAACACCCGCTCGGTGGCTACTTGACCCGTGTCCCCTGGCTCACTCGCTGGTGGCCTCGACGGCTCATGCTGAACTTGTGGAGGAACGACTTTCTTGCCTCGGGTGAGTTTGTCTACTCCGCGCCCAGCAGCTCCTCCGGCGCGCTCCATCGCGGTACTCAAAGCCAAACCACCTGCTAACGAAATGGGAGCTGCCATCGTACCTACGGCACCGCCAAGCAGTCGACCCACTCGCTCACCCTTACCCTTCTCTGGATGATTAGGGTCTCCTTGTGATCGAAGCGTCTGCGCGGCTTGCGCCGCTGGCAACCCCACCATGAGGGCTTTCATCTTGGGAGTGCTGCCGGCCCACCCAGCATGCATTCCTGCCTTAGCCGTCGGCAACAACCCATTGGCTCCCACGGATTTCACAATGCCAGGAAGACTAGTTAGCCCCATATTCTGAGCTTTTTCCGTGGCAGCAAGTGCCGAGCGCGCGCGCCCTATGGTCTTAGGATCGCCCTTGAGCTTTGCATCCGCCAAGGCTTTTCTCGGACCTGCAGCCCCTGCACCAATGCTTTCGATGGACTTAGTGGTTCCTCCTGGGGTCCAGCCGGTAAGACTGTGCACTTGCCTTTGACCAAAACGAGAGAAAGCCCCAGCCTTATTACCCGCAGTAGCTAGGCTCTTCGTGGCTGAAGTGACCTGGCCAGGGAGTACCCCGCCGGCAACCGCGCCCAATCCGGCCCCGGCTAATGAACCAATGGCACCTCCCCTAACAGCACCGCCAAGACCATGCTGCAAAGCGGCACCGGCAGAACCTAACACTCCCGCGCCCTGCGCCCGCGCGTCCCGGTAACCTTTGATCGCGCCATGAGCGCCTCCAACGGCAAGTCCAGCGCCTAATCCAAGGCCCATCCCGCTGCCTAAACCAGCCTGAATTGCACTACCAGCCAAAGCTTCTTTGCTGAGCTGGTCAACGAAGGCTCGCATCACAAAAGGAGTCAACGTGGTCTCAAACATGGCGAAGAACCTGCAGTTGAGTTTCCAACCTATGCCGATGAAGCTCCAAGTACTGCCAAGAAGCAAGCATCTTACGTAGCTGCACATCCTCGGCAGTCTCCCCGCGCGGCGCGCGCCCTGATGCTTTCACCAGTGGCCACTTCGACCTCACGGCAGCTGCATCCACTGGGAGCTCCGACACATCCACCTGCACAAAGTCCATAGGGGGCAGCGGGAATACTTCCCCGCGGTAAATATGCACTGCTTTCAGATACGTCTTGACCTCGCCGCTCCATTGCATGTCGTCTCGAATGCGATTGGCAATGTCGACTGCCAAAAGGCACTCGGCAACTTCAGGGATCTGCATGCTGTGGAAGTCGGCAAAGGTGCCGTTGAACGCCGAGCAACAATGCAAAAATACCTCCCAGCGCTCCCAGAAGGTATCGACCAAGTGCAGCGTCATGCACGCGTGCAACTTCTCCACGTTGATCTCTGCGATGGTCGGCGTGCGGAAATCCTGCTGCACGCGAGTCAATAACGTCTCAAGCTCCCACCCCAACCACTCGGACCCATACTTGTCCAGAAGGGCTAAGTCCAAAAGCAATGGGTGGGATTCGGGATTCCTGAACAGATTGTCCAACGTCACGGCGGCTGACTTTGTCTTCTGCTCCGCTGCCGCAGGCTCAGTAGGATTGACGCGGTCATCCACCTGCGTAGTTTCAACTACGATAGTCGGGTCCTCTTCAACGAGCTTGTCAGTACGAACTTTTGAAAGGACACGCTCATAGATACCATCATTGGACGTCATGTAGACCCGTTGCGCTATTGTCGGTAGCAGATCGAGCCATACGCCGCTTTTGCTCTAAGGGCAAAGACATGAAGATACCCCAGGGGTCCTTCATGAACTCTTTCTTGAAGTCAGGCCCGTAATCATCGGCTAATGTAATCCCCGCGGTGACTGAGTAATTGGAGATTTGCCGCTCAGTCACGTAGTCATTGCCATTGACCCAAGTGTTCCCGCTCTCTGCCGCCTGCTTCTGCACTCCGTACGTAGAGATGTATGGATCGAAGATGGCCCGGTCGTACAAGTGGTCTATCTCCGCAAGCTTATCGAACTCTGCAAGTGAGTCGCAGAACAACTCTGGCCCAAGTTCCTCGCGATGACTGTAAAGTGTGTCGAGCACAGCAGCCTGCTTTTCCAGGAGCTGGTTTACGCGCAAATCATGCCCTACTTGAATTTGCTCCACAGAGGCGAAGGTACTTGACCCATAAGCGGCGGCTTCCTTGCTGAACGCGATGCCCAATTCCATAGCTCGAGGCACCAAGTTGGAAGCAAACTCTCGACGCATCCCCGGATCCATGGCGCCATGCTGCGCGTCGAAGTACATGGAGGCAGCCTTCACCTGCACGTAGCTATCAAGCGGGAATACCCCGTTGTACGCATACCGCGAGGCTTCTTTTTCGCTGATGAGCTTTGGTGGCTCCTTGTTCATGATGCCAATGTGCGGCTTCATGGTGGTCTTCGGCGTCTGCGGCGCGCTCTCGTACTGCTCGCCGGCGGCCCCACGAGTTGTCTCGAGCTCTGGCGGTACGTCACCTCGATGCCCATCGACAAGATGACCAGCACCGGCGGATTTCATAACGCTGGTGTTGCTAGTCCCCGGTCTGCCCCGAACGCTGGCAAGGGCCAAATCGCCGGGCGGCTGCACTGGCATAAGGCTGGTGCCTGTAGCTTCAGCTCCCTTGAGCATGTGACCGAGAGATGCCTGGTTCTTGGGAGTCAGTACCTGTCCACCGGCCGCCCCAGTAGCAGCCAAGTTCCTGCCAGTCTGTCCCACGGCCCCTTTGATCTGAGACGGGGCTGTCACAGCGGTCAATACCGTATTCACGCCGAGGGCCACCTTCTCAAGAGCCTCAGGGACTTCAACATCGTACCAAGCACAGGCTATCTTCAAGTTCTCCGCGGCTCGGCGCTGAACATCAGCGGGTAACTTGTGCCCATGCTTGAAGAAGTAAGCGACGTTCAATTCAGTATTGCCAGCGTCCACACAGGCATACTTGCGCAAGCGATCCCCGTCCGTCAGTAGTACCAGGGCAAATACATCGTCCGGCAAAGACTCCAGCATGGTCGGTGTCAAGGCTTGGGCGGTCTTCACAGTCTCGGGAACTTCATCCAACGAGGGAAAGATGGTCCCAAGGTCGCTGGGGTTGTCGTACAAGTCTAGAACCAGTCCAGTGGTGTGCATCGATGCTTCTCCGTTAGCGCAACTAGGAGTTTATACCATTGAAATAGTACTAGGTCTTCAGGTTTAGGGGAATATCGGGGGCAAGACCTGCAAACAACACAGAAGAACTGGGAAAAGAGAACTAGAGCAGAGGATACGCCGGTAGCACTAAGGAGAATCATGCTGAAATTGAACCAAGTAGTGGACGAAAAACCAGGATGCTTCGGCAAGCAGTACAGCAGCGCAGCCGCTGAATGTGTAGGAGGACACGATCCAGCGTTTTTGAACGAGGAGAATGGAAGCCACGTAAGGGACAGATGTAGTTTCGCGTCATCCTGCGCCTCGCACCTGCAGGCCGTAAGGAATGCAGGCAATACGGTGCATGTACCAACAGCCAACTTGACAAGACCAGCTGTGCCATATAGTCAACCCGTCCCCCGACCCCAATGGAGCCCACCGTATCAGCCAACCGCGTACCCGCAGCCAGGACAGCCGCATAGTGGGCAGGCATATCAGCAGATGATGCCGGTGAACCACTACATGCCGCCGTACCTATCAGTGCCTCAGCCAGTAGTCCCAGGGCAAAGCATCGGCAGGCGACTTGCCATCGAAGTAACTCGGTCTATCGGGAAATCCGTAGGCCACACCATTAGCAGCTTCTTCGACAATCAGATATTTGGTGGTGGAGGAAATAAACCGAACGAGGGATAAGACTCCCAATGAAGCTCATTAGGCGTGATCCGAACCTAGGGTACATCGACACCATGCTGCATGTACCCAAGAGTCAAATCAACGTAGAGGGCGTGAAGAACGCCCTCGAGTTTGAGATCTCCGAAAGGGACGAAGTAAAAACTCTCCAGCTCTGGGATGAATCGGAACACCACCTAGTCGTTCCACGCGCATTCTGGAAACCTGAGGATTTGAACTTCACCTGCATTGACTGCAGGCCCAAGTCCTTCCGACGAACAGGGGTTCAAAGCAAGGTGTGCCTGGATATGAAGCCAGGACCTGGCGGGTTACTACAACAAACCGGCAGCGATTTACAGTCACGTGCAATAGAAGCTCTCTTGCTCGCCAACGGAGGAACCCTCCAGTTGGCGTGCGGGAAGGGGAAGACAGTCGTTGCTCTTCACTTTAGCTCCATACTTCAGGTGCCCACCATCATCGCAGTAGACAACACGCATCTGCTCCGTCAATGGCAGGAAGAAATAGACAAGCACCTGATAGTTCCTGGGGGCATCGGTCTCATACAGGGACAAACCAAGGACTGGGACAAGGCCATTGTAATGGCCACCTACCAAACGCTGGCACGCTGGGCCGACACAATGCCTGAGAGAATCAGGAGAAGGTTTGGACTTGTAGTTTGGGACGAAGGTCACCACGTCAATGCACCCACCTTCTCAAAGTCAGCGCCACTCTTCTATGGGTACCGCTTGGCACTCACTGCCACCCCTTGGCGCAATGATGGATCCCACGTAATCTGCCAGCACCACGTGGGGGAAATCATCTTCAAAGACGTCATACAGAATTGCCCACCAGCCATTTCCTTCAAGTGGACTGGTCACAAGCTTGACCTGGAAGACAAGAAAGTGAAGAAGGAAGTGTTCGACAAGAACGGTGAGTTGCATCTGGGAAAGATCGCAAGCCACTTTGGGAATAACCGCGAGCGATTGACCTGCACGGTGTTGCCCGAAGTACAACGGCTGGTGGATGCCAAGCACAAGGTCCTAGTACTGTCGTACTCTGTAGATGAAGTTATCAACCTCATGACGCTTTGGTCCAGGCAAGATCCAAGCACGCTACTGTACTCGGACATCCCATACCCAACTCCGACCGAGGTCGGCGAGCAATTACTGCCCATTGCACTAACCCCAAAGGCGGCGCAGAAGTTAGCCACAACGCTTGCCGAGATAGAAAGAAATCTGACCAGAAGTACGCTACCGCCGGCGAAGCGCGCAGCGTTCGAGGAACGCAGGGATAGCTACGTGCTGATACTGCAACAATTTGAAATTTGGAGAAAGACTGAGCGACTATACCGGCAGAGACAACGGGAATTTCTCAAAGAACTCCTCACGATGAAGAGCGACTCAGGGCTATTCACAGAGGCAGTAAAGCCAGAGGACCGTTTCAAGATGCTGCGTGAGCGCAAGGTCATTTTTGCCATCATGAAGTACGGCAAGGAAGGGCTGGACGATAAAAACCTCTCAGCCATCGTGGTCAGCGAGCCCATGTCGGACAAGAATACCTTGCAGCAGATCATGGGACGCCCCAGGGATAAAAAGCACTCTGAGCTCGTGTTCCTCGAAGACGACCTAGGACCCCTCATCAGCCAATGCCGAAAACTTCGGAGACACTTGCGTGATTGGCCCGTCGAAGAAGGCGGGCCCTTCAGGTACAAGCTCATTGGCCACCCAGCAACCCTAAGAAGACAAGGAAATTCAGCATGGAATCAAGCAGCGCAGCAGACAACAGATCTATGGGTACCGAGACGGCAGCCATAAAAGTGCATTGGGTAATTCTCACTTGCACTACTGGGAAGTTCATCGCACAGGCTATCGGATCGCGAGAATACATCGATGAAGTCCATGGGCGCGGTGGGCTTCTCAAGTGCCTCACGTGCTTTGACTACGGGTGCCCGATGCAAATGACACCACTACAAAGCGGTGGAACACGCATGGGCAAACTTCATTACTCGTCCAGGATGGATTCAACGCTCTGCCCATGCCCGGTGCAGTTCAATCTAACGGGAGCGCAACTGTACTACCTTGAGGACCTTGACGCAAAAGGCGGAGACTACACCCAGTACAAGGACTTCATCAAAAAGGCGATAGACTCAGCGGAGGCAGCAGCCAAAGAGCGCAGCGCACGTAACTCCAACATTGTGCTGGCTACAAACTTGCCTGGAGACCAGAATGGCAGAGGACTCATCAATCGGTAGCGAAACGCCTGCTTTCATCCCAGACTTCAGCAAACCCATTCAAGTGCTGGAACAAGAGTGGGGTAACTGCAGTAAATGCGAGCTAGGAAAGCAACGGCAGGCCAACGCCGGGCAGGTAGTATTCGGGGAAGGTAAAGAGCGCGGAATCCTATTCCTGGGCAGAAGTCCTAGCAACATCGACGAGCGCTATGGGAGGCCATACATCGATGACAAGGGTGGTCGCCTATTGCGCAAATGCATGGACCACTACCGCATAAAAAACTACTACATCACCAACCTGACCGCCTGCAGAGCATGTGCCCCAGTCCTAGGAAATGACGGATCTCCCAAGATGTATCCAGAGAGAAATGGGAGACCTGGAGGAATCATTTACCAAGAGCAACCGCCGACAGCTGCACAACTTGAGAAGTGCTCCCCGCGCTTATTTCAAGAAATCTACAGCATCGACCCGATCATCATCGTGGCCATGGGGCAACCAGCCGCTTCTTTCTTAGCTGGGTATTCCGTGAATATCAAAAAGCTTCGCGGCAACCCACTGGAAGTGCAGATACCCGGCGCTGGGTCGCGCGCAATAGTCTCCCCAAAGAAGCACGAATGGGGGAGAGTAGTCAAAGGAGTCAGGGTAACTCCAATCGAACAGAACAAGGTTCGATACATCATGGTTCCAACCTTTGACATTGCCACGGTGTACGACAGTAGGCACGACACAACCGATGGGAACATCTTCCGTGAGTTCACGAGCGACATGCTCTTGGCAAAGATGATCTACGACCGTTACTACGAAGAGACTGAAGGAGTAATCCCTGAATCCTACGCAATGGACGTCCCTGAGGACATACTTGATGAGATGGAAATAGAGGACGAGAATAATGGCCAGTAAAAAACGCGGTGCAATTACAAGTGGTCCCACTCCTACGAAAGCCCAACGGATCCCGATCACGGAAATCCCAGAAGTACAGGAGGTGGTCGACCTACGACAGGAAATTGAAGCCATCAAGGCGGAAAACCCTGAGGTCTTCATTCGATTAGCTGATCTAGTTGATCGATACAACACAGCGCTAGAGATAGCCTCAAATGTAGTGCGGACAAGAGAAGTTACCTGCGGTCCTTTCGAGAACTTCTCGGTCAGTACCAAGTACGATGCAGCTAAGATGCGTGACGAGATTGGCGAAGAACTATTTCTACAATGCGGTGGATCAACGAGCAAAGTTGAAGTGCTCAAGGTCGACCCAGCCATCGTAGACGCCGCAATTGCCAACGGCAAGATACCCAAGGAGTGCATCCAGTACTTCAGAACAGTCAGCCGCAGCTACCACAAGCCCGACCCAATCAACATCGTATGAGCAACTACAGCAAAGTCAGAGAAGGGGCTGAGGGCGCTGTCTCTGAGACTGGGCAAATCACCGGAGACGCCTACACAAAGTTGCTTTCCAAGGGTGCAAAGGACCCAGCCCGAGTAGCCATCGGTCTATCGGAGAGCCTAGATTTCGGCTCCATGAAAGTCTCGGTCACAGTCAGCCTGGCCTGTGACCAAAGGGAAGCAGTCATCAATAAGGCGGGGGAGCTTGCATTTGCAAAAGCGCTTGAGCTCCTCCGCGACAGCTGGGCGGAATTCAACGGAAGCAAGACAGGGTAACCATGCCAGTACAAGGAACACCGGCGTTTGACGCCGTTACGCTACTCGACATCGATGCGATAAGTTTCGCCAGCGCTGCCCCTAGCCTCACTGGGCACGCTGCCTTCGTAAACATGAAAACTGGTAACACCTATGGAGAAACCAGCGTCCATTCCAGATGGTCGAAAGATACCATGGAGGCGTTGGCGCACCTAAAGGACTGCATGGAGCAGGATATCGCAGAGGTAGTCTTCGTAACCGACTCAGCATCCCCGACTGCCTTTGGTTCGTTAGCCAGCAAGCCGCCTGAAGGAATAGGCGAGCACGCAACTACTGCTAACGAAGCTCCATCAGTCTAACGCACCAGCGCTTGGTGCCATACGTGACAACATGCACAACATGTTGTGGTCTACTGCGATTAGGTTGACGTCACCTTGGCCTAATCGCAGTATCACTTCCCCTTTTCAGCAACGGAGACCGCAGCATGGCTAGCAAGGAACATGCGCTACTAAGTCACATCATCAGGAACGGTGCTGTAGACAAAGCGCTGGAACTAGGACTTAGCCTAGACGATTTCAAAACAGGCGAAGGCGTCGCCATCTTTCAACTGATGCAGCAAATACATCGCGACCGCTCGAATAGGGGCGGGCAGTTGGGAATCAATGCTGTAAAGGACCAATTCCCTGAATTTGTATTCTGCGATGATCCAACAACAACCTTAGAGTTGTACTTCAAGATGGTTCGCAAGGAACGCCACCTGCGCACCAACGCGTCAATCGCCCGAGCACTCGTCGATGTGGACGACGATCCGGTGGTCACAGCATCGAACTGCGCACATCTTCTTCAACAAAACGTGCTGTCCATTGGGTACGGCCAACGCGATGACGTAAGCTTCGCAGACTCCATCGAACGCTCCATCACTGACCATGACCTTCGGAAGTCAGGGGTCAATATGGCGGTGTGCACTTGGCCCTGGGATCCATTCAACGTGGCATCGGGGGGCATTGAACAGGACGACTACATCGTCCTCTACGGCAGGCCAAAGAGTAAAAAGTCCTGGGTTCTGGCCGAGATGATCGCCCATGTGTTCAACGATGGGAAAGTCCCATTGATCTACACCAAGGAAATGACAGCAGACAACATCTTCAAACGGGTAGGTGCCTGCCTACAACGATTGCCATACCAAGACTTCAGGATGGGACGCCTGTCGGACTACGAACGTGCTCGCCTAACGCAGCTGTTGGAGTTAGCCAGGGACGTTCGCCGGTACAACAAGGACATGATTTGTCTGGACGGAAAAGACACCGACAACGGAGACACCATCGAATGGTTGACCTCCAAGGTGAAGCGCTACAAGCCGGACATCGTATTCATCGACGGTCTCTACTTGATGAGCGACAACAAAGGATCACGCGGACAGAAGGACAACTTCCGAGTCCAGAACATCTCGAGGGCTGCCAGGCAGATGGTCCTCGAAACCAAAACTCCTCTGGTCGTCACCATGCAAGCCACACGCACAGCAGCCGCGCACAAAGGGGCGAACCTCGACGAAATAGCGTACTCAGACGCTATCGGACAGGACGTTACAGCCGCCATCCGCGTTATCAATGAGGATCCAAAGGAGATCGAGGGCAACCCAGATGCCGACATCAACAAGCCAAAGATCACCATGGTAGTGGGCGGTGCTCGCGAGTTCCGTTTCGACGGTTGCCAAATCTACGGTGTACCAGCAACTGACTTCAGCTACATCCGTAACCTGAGCTCAAAGGAGATTGAAAGCGCAAAAGCTCGCGACGACAGACAAGACGAAAAGGCTAGCGGCCAGGCGGCGCTGGCAAAAGCTGCTGGACCAAGTAAGTCAAAGCTCTCTTCCGAATCCAGAAAGAGAGAGGACCACCCTATCCACTTCGCCACCACGCCTACCCTTGCCGGAAAGCCTCGCTAATGGCCTATGAATCTGATGCCACCTCGCAAGTAAAACAGATAGTATACGAACGGCTGCACAAAGTCCGCCACGCGGGACCTGACAACTTGGTTGCCGTCTGCCCGTTTCACGATGACACCAGCCCATCCTTTGCCATCGACGTCAACACTGGGCTTTGGCTCTGCTACGCATGCGGGGAAAAGGGGAACTTCCGAGGCTTCCTATCGAAGATGGGTATGTCCAAACAGGACATCCAATTCCATTACGGGATCACCCTCGATGAGCTGAAGAAAAATGCCCCACCCCCTCCGGATCCAACCAAACCCGGGGTCGTCATGGAGACCAATCGCCGGGTACCAGAAGAGCTCTTGGGCATCTTCCATAAGTGCCCGCGTTCTCTTTTAGCTGATGGATTCTCGCAGGAAATACTGCGTGACTTTGGCGTGGGAGTCGACGCAGTTCACCGCAGGATCACGTACCCGCTGCGTGACTTAGCCGGCAACCTGGTGGGTATCAGCGGCAGAGCCATCTCAGAAAATGTGGTCGGTAGCCGGTACAAGATCTACAAGGAAGAGTACAAGGCCTGGGATCTCCCTGCCTACGACACAGAAAAAAGCCACCTGCTCTGGAATGCACACCGAGTCTATGCGGAAGTGCAAATGCTCATTGACCCGGTCATCGTTATCGTAGAAGGATTCAAGGCTTGCATGTGGCTCACACAGGCCGGCATCCCCAATGTAGTGGCCTTGATGACCAAGACCATGAGTTGGGAGCAGAAGTGGATGCTTGAGAAGATGGGTGACTCCTACATTCTCATGTTGGACAACGACGATGCCGGCGTCGACGGGTTCATCAAAGTAAGCAAAGAGCTCGCAATTCATTCAGCACACGTGCGGATTGTGGAGTATGACTACCCTCAGCCCACGGATGTTCCTCTCGAGGACATCCCGTCGCTAATCGCAAACGCAGTAAGTTACCAAGAAATCATGGTCACAGAGTGACATTGATAGAACGCCCAGAGTGGCAATAGAAAGCAGAACAAATGGCATTTGGTAAAAACAACGAAGCACTGAAGAAAATGAGCCTGCGCCAGAAAATGCGCATGGGCTCCAAACGGGCACCAAAGACTGGAGGTGGCAGAGCTGCACCGTACTTCGTCAACCGGTATGAGCCTCCCGTCACAGGACCCTCGGACATCATCCGCCTCATCCCCGGTGAATTCGCAATGCCGGTGGTGGACCAAGACAACCGGGATTACCTATACGACGAGACGGGTAAGGTCGTTGAAATGGTGTACCCCTTTTACCGGTACATCAACTACTTCCACGGTGGAAAGAAACGTGGTTGTATCGGATCTGAAGGCGCATTAGGGGAATTCAAGGGTAAGGGCGATCCATGCATCGCGGCAGACTGGTACTGGTGGGAGTGGCGACAACGTCAAATCACAGGTGACAAAGATCACCCCAAGGCCATGAGCCGCGGGGACAAGTGGGCATTTACTGTAGTCGTTGAAGCTCCGTTCTACCAGGTGCCTCAAATCGACAATGTAACCAAGCAGCTACGCATCAACCCCAATACCAAAGAGCCATACACCGATTGGAGAAAAGGCTCGGTGCGCGGCAATGACGAATACGCCGCGGCAGGATACAAGAGAAAGGAAGGACATCGTCAACACTGGTCCTTGAGCTACGGGCACTTCCGAGTACTCACAGAGTATGAAGACACGCTGGCCCGCCACTGCCGTACATGCGGGGGTAACAACACTATCAGCGAGATCGCACTACTCTGCCAGAATTGCGGGGAAGCTATCGTGGTCATGGCGGAAACAGCGCTCAGTGACGAGGAGCTAATCCGAATGCGGGACGAGGCAGTTCAATGCCCGCACTGCAAACACAACGGGTTCCTCGAGAGCATGATTGAATGCTCGGGATGCTCCAAGCCGGAATCGGCGACGCTCTTTGACTTCGACCTAGAAGTCAAGCGTGTCCCCAACTCAGATGGGGGTGGAAAGCAGACAGCACTGCAGATACTACGAGCCATCGGACCACGGCCTCTTCCAGCCAAGTATGGAGAAGATCTTCGAAAGCCCCTCGACCTGAAGAAGATATTCGCACCGACACCGCTAGCTGAACAGGAAAAGACATTTGGACTGCCTCCTGAAGACGAAGAGGCGCAAATACCTAGGACGCCAGTAACTCGCTCCAGCATGGTCTCGCATGAAGAGCCAGCAGATGAATTAGACGCCGAACCATCTGCCATTGACGCTGACGACTACTTGCCAGAATAACAAACACAGGAGTGGGGGCCTTCTTTACGGGAGGCCCCCTTTTCATTCTATGGGCTGGAACATACAACTCCCTGAAGCCGAGTACTATCATATACAAAGCCCAAGCCTAGACGGGCTAGTGCGGGAAATACAAGACAACCGCACGATAGCAATTGATACTGAGACGGATGGTCTCTCCATCGTCCATTGTCGCCCTTACTACTGGTCCATCAGCTGGAACAGCTCCAATGGGCGCGACCGCCGTGTAACCCTGAATGCTGATACGTTCCCGGCATTCAAGTACATTTTCAATGACTACGAGCGCAGTTGGGCACTAGTCAATGCCAAGTTCGACGCGCACATGTTTGCCAACGCTGGGTTCCAGCTTCGGGGCAAGCTTGTCGACGTCTCTGTGATGCACGCACTGTTGTATGAGGAAGAACCGCACGGTCTAAAGGACATGACGGCGTCGCTGTTCGGATGGAAGTGGTCCGACTTCACCAACACTTTCGGAAGCGTGCGGAGCAACACCTGCGCTTGTGGTGGAACAAAGGCCTCGCACGGACCCGACGGCAATTGGTGCAAGCGCACTGGATGCATGGAATACAGGCAGATTACGTCGCTCGATGTGCTGCGTAGGGCTGAAAAGGACAACCCAGATCTGCTCGTGGACTATGCCGCAAATGACGCCTATGCCACGTGGAAGCTCAAGCAACTTCTGGACAAAGAGCTAGAGGATGCACTAACGCACAGCCTGTACCCAGACACCTGGCCCGGCATCAAGTCAATGCACGACTACTTCTACCAAACCGAGGTCCCCTTCACTCGTGTGCTTTACCGCTGCGAACGCAATGGGCTCAAGGTTGATAGGGGCTACCTAGAGAAGATCTCACCAGAAATCATCAAGAGCCTCGAGCAACTTCGATTCAAGATCAATGGCCTCACCGGGCGCATGATGAAGACAGCAGGCCCAGACCTAGCCAAATACTTCATCGACGAGTGCCGGCTCACACCGCACAAGATGACCAAAGGGGGCAAGTCTGGAGTCAAAAAGCCCTCCATCGACACCAAGTACTTGACCTACGTGGCAGAGGAATACCCCGACGAGGACTTTGGGAAGGTAGCAGCATTTCTCGTAGAGCACGGTGCCATTTCCAAGCAGTACAGCACGTACATCGAGAAAATGCCTGGACGACTAGACTCAAATGATTGCGTGCACTCGAGGCTCAACCAAGACGTAGCGCGCACTGGGCGTCTATCCTCGAGCGACCCGAACATGCAGAACGTCACCACAGGCGAGAAGGACAGGTTCCACCTGCGCAATGCCTTTATCTGTGAAGCTGACGAAGACATGGTGGTGGCTGACTACTCCCAATTAGAAATGCGACTACTAGCGGCCGCGGCACAAGAACCTGCCATGATGGAGATCTTCCACAAGAACTGGGACATCCACACCGGCAATGCTGTGCTCATGTACAACATCCCCTACGAGGAAATCGTAGAGGCCACCGCCATCTCCAAGCAGGTCAAAAAGGGCAAGCTGCCAGAGACTGCGCTCACTGCACGTGTTTGGGAATGCCTCAACGCACGCAGCGACGTGAAGAATATCGGGTTCGGCCTCAACTACGGCATGAAAGCCAAAGCCATGGCACTGCGCATGGGCTGCACCGTGGAAGAAGCCGAGAAGAAGATCGAACGGTACATGGCCACCTACCCTGCGGTACGTGCCTACTTCGATACCGCTATCGAGGAGGTACGCGAATGCGGCTATGCCTTCACACTACTTGGGCGCCGAAGAAGCCTTCCAGACATCTGGGCCAAGCGCGACTACCAGCGCTTCAGGGCTGAACGACAAGCCTCCAACATGCCTATCCAGGGCACTGCTGCCGAAGTTTGTAAAATGGCCATGATCAACATCAGCGAGGACGGTGAACTCGAGCACAAGTATGGGTTCCGGATGCGCATGCAAGTACATGATGAAATCATCGGTACATGCCCCAAGGAGTACACAGAGATCGTCAAAGCCCGCATCAATGAGTGGATGGCGCACCCGTTCCCAACCGACATCGGAGTTCCACTACTTGCAGATGTGGGGTCTGGGCCATCCTGGGGGGCAGCCAAGTAGGAGGAGACCATGAAGCGCTCAGACATCAAACTAATACGGAGCCAGCTAGAGTGCCTGCAAGGATACATCGATGCGGATGATCAGGAGCTAAAGAAAGCTCTTGTTGCTGTAGATGAACTAATCCGCCTGTTCGGATTGGCAAAGCTAGCGAGCAAGGTACTGAGTGAGGTTCACCAGACACTACGGCCACAGCTTTCTCTACGTCTAAAAGAAGATGTGGTGCACACCTCAGCAGCAATACGAGTCCTAATAGAGGACGTAGAGCCCCAGCATGAATAAGTTTGAATTTGATCGAAAGGTGGCATTTGCCACTGACAACAGCATCGATGAGGTGTCCACCATCACTGAGCTGTTTTTGAACCTAGTGGCGGAAGAGATTGCGAAAGGATCAGACGTTCGACTGCGCTGCCTGGGGCGCTTCAAATTGTCTGTGCAAGGCGGACCTCCGGCAAATAAACGCTTCGGAATCATGAAGACCGGGCAAACACTCCAGTATCGGGTAAACTTCAGCAAGTCGACGACAATCAAACGACTCCTCAAGCGCCGACTGGAGAAAGCCAATGTCCATAGACAAATTCGCCGTATCTGAACAAGTAGACCAAGAGAAGATGGAAAAGGCAGCCGCACAGGGCTGCCCAGAGTGTGGCGCCAAATGCGAACGGCATGGCGACTTACTCTTTTGTCCCGTCCATGGGAGTGAGCCGTTCGAAAAGCATGAGTGATGGCAGCTAAGAAAACCGCAAAGAAACAATCCAAACAAGTCAAGCCAGTGAGAAGATCCCCCAAGACTACGGTGCAACCACCACGCGCCGTAGCTGCGGCGGTGGCAGTGGAGAGTAGAAGGCCAGCGGCGACTCCAACACGGGGTCGCCTACTTGGCCTCGCGGAAATTACACCGGCGCAGCGAGCAGCAAAGCTCAAAGCGACGATGCACAAGATAAACGAAAAGCACAAAGGCCCTGTGGTCATCCCCGCGGATGAAGCCAGCTCAAACTCCTACCTAAGAAGGCCCTGCGGTGTCATGCAAATTGACATCGACACCGGAGGGGGCATGCCAGCACAGGCATTCGTGACGATAGGAGGCCCAGACAACTCAGGCAAATCAAGCCTGCTCTACTGCTACTTCGCAATGCACCAACGCCTCTATGGCGAGGAAGCATACATTGCACTTGCCAATTCTGAAGGAAACATCGACTACCTACAAGCCCGACGCTGTGGGTGGATTGTTCCTGTGCCATGGAGCTACATCAATGCGAAACAGCAAGAGAGGCAAGACCGAGGAGTGCCCCTGCTCACATCCGAGGAAATAGCAGACCTGCGACGTGGTATTGGGACAAACACCATCGTTGAAGCCACCACAATGGAAGACATCCTCGATGTAACGGAGGACCTCCTGGCAACGAACCTCTACGGTCTAGTCGGGATCGACTCCTACGAGGGTCTATCCCCTAGAGCCGAGCTCGCCCTAGATTCTCTCGACGACCATGCACAGCAGGCACTTAGAGCCAACAACATCACGAGATTCTTCCAGCACTACGGACCTATCAAGCGAAACCCTGGGCACTTCACCACCCTCATCATGACTACGCAGGTGCGCAGCAACCGCAAGAAATCTGAACTGCCAGCGCCCATGGCAAAGTATGCCAAGGATTGGTCTGACGATGCCAGCTCCTGGGCACTCAAACACTGGCGCTCAATCCACTTGAAAGTCTATAGCGGAGGGAAGCTCTACGAGGGACCTAAAGCTAATCAGCATGTGGTAGGCAAGGACGTCAACTGGGACGTCAGCAAGGGGAAGGAGGGAACCCACGACGGCATCAAAGGATCAACTCCCTACTACTACGATCCCCGATGCTTCGATACCCTACGCAGCATCATCATCTCGGGTCTTCGCTATGGTGTCATCAGAGAATACGAGGGCCTACTAACGTTCATGAACAATGGCCAACCAGACCAGTACCTCTGCAACATCTCAGGCCCTGAGCTGTTCGTGCAGGCCTTACAAGAAGAACCTGACAGCGAGTGGCAACTTCGTGCGGCCATATTGGCCGCTGCCGGCGTCCCAAGTACATACAGGTAGCGCATGCGAGCATTATCAGCGAAGGCAACTCGCCGGCGTTCCCAGAGACAAGAGAATGAACTAGCGCAAGCTACAGGAGGCAAAACCCAGAGAGGCTCTGGGTGCCTCCCGTGGGCAAAAAGCGACGTAGTCAAGGTGTTTGAGCACTTCAGGGCAGAGTGCAAATTCACCCGGTCCAAGTCGTTCTCGATCACCAAGAGGCTCATCGACAAACTTCGTGGAGAGTGCGACTTCCACGAAGTACCCATCTTCGACATATCGTTTGTCTCCCCTGAAGGAAGAACCGATGAGCGTTGGGTATGCATGCCGTACGAGTCGTGGGTAAGGCAACAACAAGGAAAACTACCATGAAAGTCAAGTGGACACTTGATGAGGCGCTCACCTTCTGCCGAGAACTGCAGAAATACATCGTCGGATTCAGTGTTGGTATGACTGGCGGAGTCCTTCACAAGGGAAATAGCTGCAAGGATCTGGACATCATTGTATTCCCAAATTCGACGGCGCTACACCTTGACCCACAGGGCCTACGACTGCAATTCATTGAATTCGGCATGCGCTGCATGTTGAATCGTGACCAAGTGCGCGCCGAATGGAAAAAGCAAGGCAGCGAAGACACTAAGCACGTCGAGGTATGGAACTACAAAGGCAAACGGATAGACGTATTCTATCTAGACTGAGAAAGTTCAAGGCTTATGGGACTTGTAACAGTAGCTGACCTCTACACGCAACCAGCAGAGGTGGTCGCCAACTACATGCTGTGGGCAGGAGACCTAGGGACCCTGTACGAGGAGTTCGTCAAGAACGACGATGAAGATGTAGCATTCATCGCCGGGTGGCACGGAGCCAAGGGGCGCGCGGCAGGAGTGCACGCGTCCGAACTATCTGGGGAATGCCGCCGCCAAGTCTGGTATTCCATAACTGGCACCAAGCGCTCAGAGAAGTCAACGCTGGATTCCTCCTGGAAGAAGAGGTTCCGAGCTGGGCACATGTTCCATGGCATGATCCAGGAAGACTGGAGACGCATCTGCGAAAAGAGTGGCGGGCTAATGTCCTTTGCCAAGGAGGTCCGCATTGACCCGTCACTACAGGACATCGCCCAGCAATACGGCATTCACTCGAGCTGCGATGGAGTCATCGAGTTGCGTGACCACCCATGGGGAGAAGTGGTCCTGCGAGTGGGGCTGGAGATCAAGAGCGACTCGGATAAGCAATTCGCGAAAAGGATAAAGCCATCTGAGGAGCACAAGAGGCAGACCTGCGTTTACATGAAGTGCCTCGATGTACCGCTGCTCTGGACCCAGTACATCAACAAGAGCAACTCCAACATCTCCCCTAGCAAGCCTCCGTACCTATTCACGTTCGAGCACGACCTCTGGAACATAATTGAATCAGAGACCAAAGAGGTGATCCACCTAGCCACCATCAATGAGATACCACCTCGTACGGAAGGGCTTGTATGCGAGTTTTGCGGGTACGCTTGGCTCTGCCAACCCGAGCATTTGAAGAAAATGGAACGTCGCAAGGCGGCCATAAAGTCTAGAAATGAAATGCGCAAGCGCACTGCGCGAGTTGGCGGTATTGGCATGCGCGTGCCCAGGAGTCCATCATGACAGAAAATACACCACACGGCGGGCTCTACATACCGCCAGGTATGGATAGCGTCGGAGAGCGAGATGAAACTGCAATCCACCAACGCTGGGAGTACGCAGGGGAGATTACAAACTACTTGGAAAACGATCTCGGCATACCACCAACGACAGAACCGTCGTTTCCTTGCCCATCCCTGTCCGCGGATGACCTAACAACCCCGGACAGTACCGCGTACACAACTCGCTATGCCGAATTCATGGCCTGGTACACCTTCCTGACAGAGGTACTCGCCAGCCATGAGTCCTGCCTGCTCGAAGTGAATTACGAAATGGAGGACATAGCCTCGCACTTGCGGGAGTCTCTGCGAAAGAACAGCAATAAGACTACCAAGGGCGGAGAGACCAAACCCCCTGGAGCGGCCGAGATGGAGGACAGGATCCAGACCAATCCACGCTACGTGGTTCTCAAGCAGAAGAAACTTCGCTTGACAGAACTGACCAAACGCCTTGGGGCAAAATCTGAAAGCCTATACCGGCAGATCCAACTCCTCTCCAGGCAGGTGGAAATTAGAAGGCAAAACTTCGATGGGGGTAACCGAGGGGGTAATGTGCAGGGACGCGGAGGCGTGCCCTACGGCATGCGTACACCCGGGGTCAGAGGTCCATGATCCACATCCGGTTACCCTACCTGCCACCCTCCGTAAACGAGCTCTATCGGCCAATGATCAAGGGCACAGGGTTCAAGAAAATTGCAATCCTGGCACTATCTTCAACAGGTGCAAAGTTCAAGAAGGAGGCAGTCTCTTACCTGGTAAAGAACTGCCAACAGCAAATGAGGTGGTTCAAACCAGGTGGCACTTACGTCCTGTTCGCTCAATTTGAAATGCCAGACCTGGAAAATAAAGGCTGGCCAACTAAGACAAGCAACCGGTATAAGAGGACCGACGTCAGCAACCGAGTCAAGGTACTCGAAGACGTCATCGCCGAAGCCAGTGCAATTGACGACTCAAACTACATGATGTCCGTGAGCCGTAAATGTGTCGGCAAAACCCCCGCCACCGAGATCTGGATATGGAACCTTGATGGGGAGGGTTGCCCATTTCTAGCATCTGCCTGCAGTCTGCAATAGGCAAAGGAGTCAGGCATGCGCTGGGAACGTTACAACTACACCGAGCTATACCAAATGTGCATTCGAGCTGGGCTCGCGATACTACCGACTACCCCGCGCGACATGCTCATCGCCTACCTGGAGGGTACCGAAGAACCAGAGGCCATCGACGAAAACGACAACGTACTGAATTCCTGGAGAAACGCCTTCATTGCTTTTCTCTTAGATCAGTGGAAGAAGATGGTCACCCAAATCACATGCCCCGCAAAGGCACTCAAGGATCCAGTAAACCCAAACCCAAGGCCCTGCTTTGGTTGCACCGACATTCAAGTAATCACTTGCCTAGTGCAAAACAATTCTGCTGAACAACTGATAGAGTCCTACAAATTAGTGAGGAAACCCGCACCATGACCACTGTGAAGATCAATCTCGAGAACGCCCCCAATGACTACGACGGCATGCTCAAGCTGGGGAGGTTCAATCTGCGCCTGCTCGCCCAAGAATTGGGTGTATTCGCTACTGAAAAAGACAAAGCTGCCTTCATGCAGCTCAAGAACGAAGAGCAAGCAACAGAGCTATTGAGTCTGGTGCAATCAAAGCGCGGTGGAGGTAAGAAGCCAGCTGCCTCCAGGCAACCAGCCACGGGTAAGGCCGGTGCCGCTACTGCGAGAAAGCCAGCGGCCGCCGCGGAACCGGAAGAAACAGAGGCCAGAACACCAGTCACCGATCCAGCTGCTGCCCGATCCCCAGCCACGGCGGCTGTTGCCGCTGGGGCCTCCAAGACCATGGAGCTACTGAAAACAATCTCTGAGCGCTGCGAAGGGATGTCTGGTCTGGCGGAAAACGTAGAAGGGTCTTTGGGCGGAATGCAGTCCTCCATCGAGGCTCTTTCCGTAGCTGTCATGTTCAATAGCGCCTTGACCCTACTCTCCCTCGAGCAGGCGGCAGCGGGCCAAATGAGCCGCGAAGAGATTGTGTCCATGGCACTTGAGGAGATCCCAGGCATCAAGACCATCCTGGAAGCCAACACGCCAGGTGGCGAGGATGAAGAGGTGCTAGACCAGGGAAACGAGTAAAAGTCGAGGTCTGGCCCAACTGCATCAGAGCCAGGGTTCAAGACACGATTGAAGTAGACAAGGCCTACCTTCTAGGACTTGGCTACAACCAATTGAGAACCCTGGCCGTGCGCTTAGGGGTCCTGGTACAGGACGATCCGAATCTCGACTTGTTACTACAACGAGTTCTCCAGTGTGAACTGGTGTGATCGCACTGAGGAAACCTGCACTCAAGTACGCAGAAAGGTTACCGATGAGTGCATCGTGCAAAGGGGAGATACTTCGACACGGTCTAATGTGGACTTGCGTAAACTGCGGCCTCTCCGGAACGTCGTGGTCAACAGCGCATAGCCCATTGATGACCAAAACCGAGCATTTCCTGATGTGCCTAATGGCCCTAGCGGCATAGGCGGAAAGGCCAGGGCGCAATGCCTGGCCTTTCTTTAGCTACTCAAAACAATGCGCTAAATGCCGTGGCAAGGTCAATGCCATCACTGAATACAAGTGCTGGTGTACTCTGCTTTATGTACAACCGTCGCAACGAGAAGTTACCCCAAGACTGGGTGTTGTAGTGAGCCTGATTGACCATCAAGCGGTCTACACCAACCCTAGCCCCCGTAGTATCTACAGCAATACGAATTCCTGCCGAGTCTATGGCGAATAGATTGGTCCCATCACCGCCGTATACGGCCCATTGCTGTGTTCCTGGCGCTGCTACTGCTGGGGCATCAAATACCAGCGCCGACCCTCCACCGTTCCTGTACGCTTGACGATAGATGGTGTTGCTCTTGATGAGAAACGCTGAATTACTAATATCAAGAGAAGACAGCACTGCATAATTCTCCTCGCCACCGGAGCCAATCCACCACAGCATGCCCATAAGGAATGACGATGCACCTGAATAGACACCCCACCGTACAGAATCCAAACTCTGCAGGTAGCGACCTGCAGCAACAGTGACCCGCTTCTTGCCTCCCAATGGGTCCGTGGTCAACACGGGGGACCCAGCCGATGTAAGAATGGCGGTACCCTCAGTACTGGCCACCGACACAACATTCGTGCCAGACAGTACAACGTTGTGCTCAAAATCAAAGCAGCCGCCTGTTGCTCCCCAGGTACCGCGCTGCGGCCTGTCCGCCTCGATAATTTGTATTCTGGCTGGCTGCCGATGACGCGTCCGCCAAGCAATGCGACCGATCTCAATGCATTGTGCAGGGGAGTAGTGCACGCACCAATTGGTCTGAGCACCACCACTGAGGTCAGTCTTGTAGCAATTAGGTACCGTGGCGGCTACTAAATCCTCATCCGCTCTAACAAGGGCCGAGCTCATGTAAGAAACAACGGGGACCAATGTTCCGGGGCCAAGCCACTCATTGACGCGATGAATCCCAAACGAAGCATTGGGGTTGACCCCTGGCAAACTACGCAAGTAGGCTATCAGTGCCGTAAGCTTTCCAGCGTAATACCCTGCAACCGTACCGGGGTCATTGGATTCGTACTCACCCTGTGTCCAAAATATGTCCTCGACGCTAATCAGATGAGTTCCAAAGGATGCTAACGCTGTGGCAAGTGTAGTGGCTATGTAGTCATAATCCGCCCCGCCTGGCTCCCAGGCTGTAATGGCGGCGCCACCATGCGCAATATTGATAGCAATTGCCGGCTGGTTATTCTTCTGTGCTTCTGCCTGCCACCCAAGGCGTATGCCTACACCACCAGTTGGGCCCGTGATGGGATCAGTATCCCACCCAGTCGTTGTGGCGTAGCCACCGTTGTCTCCAGCATACAAGGCGTACCCTGGGTGCGCGAAGATCCCATTACCCACCAAGGCTTTTGTAGTTCCCTTCACAGTAACAGCATTGCTCTGACCAGAGTTGAGCAGTGCAGGCCATTTCGCAGGAAGATAGGCCATAGCACGCATTTCAGCGCATTGCGAGGCAACTTGGGCGGCAGTCAATGCCATGCCAAACGCCTCAGAAAGCGTTTCAACAACAGATTGTGAATCTCCTCCGAATAACGTGTGACTCGTAAACGTGGCTACGGTGGATGTGGCCAGCACACCGCCAGACGCTGGTAACCCATCGATGTATAGAGTCGCTGAAGTAGGCCCCTGCTCAATTTCAACATGCACCGGAACAGGAGCAACAGGATGCGTTGTAAGGTGAGAGGTCGTCACACCAGCATCATCGGTACGCGATATTCTCCAGAAACCCGTCGGATCTACCTCCGGCGCAAGTCTACTGACGGTGCCGTTGAGAGAATAAATCTGCCTAGAGGTAGTCGACGGATGTATGCATCCCACCCAAATGACCACGCCAACTGTTGCTAGTGTGCAAGCAGCTATATCTTTGGTAAGAGCGCAATTGTTCCCATAGCCCTCAACCAACGCCGGATGCCCAAACCAAATATCAGGTGCAAGTACAGGACGAGCAGTGTCGGTGCTCTGGGCTAAAAGAGAATCGGTGCTTCCTCGTACAGGCGTCACGGACACAACGCGATCCTGTTGCAGCTGCACATTGCTTGCAGAAATAATCACGCCTGCCCTAGCGGCAGCCGACACTCCACGCGTGGTAAAAGAACAAAATTGAGCAACGTCCACGTGGGCAGCCGCTATGTTCGTTTCATACTCACAGTCAATCCACTTACCACGGGGTGTAAACTTGAACCCGTAGTAGTACAACACCGTCCCGTTCAACCCATAGACGGTGTAGTTCGCGTCACTGCCCGGATACTTCAGACTCTGTAGCGTGGGCAACAGCAGCCAATGGTACCCGGAGATCATGAAGATCAGGTGCTTCGGGTCAAACGCAGGCCCAGGGAGATATGAGAACTTAGCGCGAACCCAACCTGCTTGTGGGACGTTGCCGGGTGTATGGTTAGCCACCCTCACGCCAGTGCCTGTCTCCGTAAAAGCCGTAGCCCTGGGAATCCCATCAGCATCAGGTTGTCCATTGGAGGCTGTCAAACCAGTGAGAGTTTCCCAAGTACCTGCCACCGGATTATTCCCAGCCAGAGGTATGATCTCGACCGTCTGGGACTGGCTAAAGTCAAATAGTGTCGATGATGGGCCTGTGAGCGTGGGGGCAGCTGACGTTGACAAGTTGCTAGGGGCTGCGTAAGACAAGGTGGACAGCGACGTCCCTAGTTGAACGTATAAGTTACCTGAGAATTGACCGAAGCGGACTGTCACCGCAGCACCATTGATCACCTGCCCATCGGCAGACAGATCAGGAGCTCTAGTCAAATCCCAATTTGAGCCATTCGCCGACAGAATGAAGAGTCCTTGGTAACCACCAGGGACCACCGACAAAACTCGTTTTCCGGCAGCTAACGTCCCATTTCCTACATCAAACGCATTGGAGGCTAAGCCGGTCAAGCTTGCCAGCACCCCAATCACCTGGAAGTCTGCCGTATGATCGTCGGGCCCTGCGTCATCCAGATCCCACGCAGGTGGGGAGAACGCTGTCATCCTCCATACCTGTCGGCAATCTGCAAGTTCTACCAGCTTCGCCTGATCACTGACGTCAAACGCTGCTTTCCCAGGGAACGCAGTGGCAGCCATCAGCGCTGCGTAGCTAGCCACCGTCAATGCAATGGACCGAGGGATGCCGTCGGCTTCAGACCAATCAGCTAAAAGTTTTTCAGACATCGTTCAACCATTTGCCCTTGCTTGTTCGCCGCCCATAGAAACCGCGTAACTTCCACCGAAAGACATCGCTGACTCTGTGTCATCGGCAGCAATCTCCGCTGACACGTACACGGCGCCGTTCTCGGTCACCATTTCAAGGTACTTCGGCAGTGCGCCGGATGGTCCATTTAGGGAAACCCCACCGATGTAACTGTTGTTTTCGAAGCCAAGAATTGTGCGGGCCGATTCATCCGCAGCGTCCAACTTGATAGACTGCCCGCTGACTCTATGCCTGAATCCCAACACGTTGTTGATAGTCACCACATCTACATTCGATAGCCCTGCAGATGCTTCAATCTGAGACTTTACGTCTGAGAAAAGAAGCTGGCCAAATCCGGCAACAGTTGCTGGGGAAAAAGTACAATGCCCAGCGGGATTGAGAAACGTGATGGTGGTGCCCACCAGGCCTCCAAATGGCTCATTGGTCTTGACACCGCCAACGATACCCCCGCTGATCTTGAACCTGGCCTCGGCCACTGTGGCGTACTTTTGAATGACTATCATGGAGTAGCTCTTTGCAGCCCAATACAGCCGCTAGTATACCAGCAAAACTGGCGGAAAGCCGTCATAGGATAGGAGCAGGTGGGGGTCCTGCCGTCTGCACTAAGTGGCAAATACGAGCATATGTCCTGCTGGTCCCAGAGGCTACGCCATTCGAGTAGTTCACAGAATTATCAATACCAACGCCAAAGTCAGTAACTATCACAGGAGCACCAAAGTTGATGTTCCAACCACCCCCGCTGAAAACACGAACCCAATGCACGCCATCCACTGATAGATCAATGAGATAAGTTGGACCAATAATGCAGCCAAGTCGTATGAATCTTAGCGTTCTAGAAAGGCCCGCCGGAGTGGTCCCGGAAGACGACGCATAAAAAGGTACTGGAGAAAAATAGTGGGACGACATGCCCTGCTCACCGGAAGGCTGAGTGTACCAAAACCAAGTACAACCTTGAGTTGAGTCCGTGGCAAAAATCCCAAGTGTACCAAAGGGTAGCAGCATAAGGGTGTCTGCCGAATCTATGCCGAGTTCAATGCTGTACTGGCCATTTGCATCCTTTGCGATAGGGCCAACCATCCAAGCACGGAGTGTGTTGTTTAGCGACTCGGACGAAGTATATCTCCAGAACGGGCCCTCCTGCGTGAGCACAGTGGCTGCATTTGAGTTGTATGCAGTCAACGCTGAGACTGGTATTGATGGTGGAGTTACAGGGACTCCGCTGCAGAATGGCTGCCAAGACGTTCCGTTCGAAATGAAAACACAATCAGGCACATCAGACACGATCTGCTGCGCACCAATTCCTGCCGTTACCGCGCTAGGAAGCGTCGCGTACGTGTACGTCCCTGGGTAAGTACCACCGCCTCCGGCAGGACCTGTATTACCGGTCGCACCGGTCGCACCAGTTGCTCCAGTGGCACCCGTCGCACCCGCAGATCCTGTCGCACCTGTCGCACCGGTTGCCCCAGTGGCTCCAGCAGGGCCTGTGGCACCAGTTGCACCCGCAGGGCCCGTAGCTCCAGTGGCGCCCGCGATACCCTGCTCACCTGTAGACCCAGTTGCACCGGTGGCACCTCGAGCACCAGCTGGGCCAGTAGCTCCGGTGGCTCCAGCAGGCCCAGTCGCTCCAGTCGCTCCACGCGGACCGGTTGGTCCCGGAGGACCACTACCTGTGCCGCCACCACCGAACTCGGATGTATCAACCATCCGCGGGCCAGTAGTCTCATTCCAAACTTCAACCAAGTCGGTCATTGCTCACCAGACTGGGAAGACCAGGATGTTCCATGGGTTGGAGAAAAGCAAGCTGGTGATGGGATCCCCTAACGACCAAAGGCCTGTACTGCGCGAGTAATCAAGAGGAAAAACCTGACTTCTCGTGAAGTCTGCAACCAAACCGGCATCGCCAATTCCATCGTTGGCTAAAGCAGTCTTGAGCGCAATGCCTGATCCGGGGACGCTAATAACCTGACCAGAGGAAAATACATGGGACACAGGATCATAGTTGATCGCTGTAATTGAACCGGGCGCACCCGCGCCATTGCCGCCAAGCACAGACAGCCCATCGGGGCGCCAAGAGGTGCTGTTCAACGAGAACGGCACGGCTACATGATCCCAGCCACTGCCATTCCAGACGAAGCCGTCTGAGTCAGAACTCGCATAGTTACTCGCCACAACGACAGTATCGCCATCGTGAGAGAACCCTGCCGAGAAGAACCTCTCAGAGGAGACGTTTATGGGCATACCGCTTCCCGCAGTCCAAGTACCTGTGCCTGGGTTACGGAAAAGTGGATATGCAGCATCGTCATACTTTGGGACTGCCATAGCTCGTGACCCATCGCGGGACATGCCTACAGTGTTCAGGTGCGAAGACGGAAGTACAACAGGAGCTTGAGCAACCCAAAGACCAGAGCTGTCATCGAACTCGAATGGAGAAACATCAGCGGTGAAATCCCCGGACGCTAATGAGTGCTTACCGTCATCGGACATAGCTACTGCGGAGATGTTTCCTCCACCAAGGGCTGAAACGGGGGCACCTGGAACCCAAGTACTACCGGAAAATCCTAATGGAACTACAGTCCCAGAAGGGTAGTTAGCAAACAGCACACGAGAACCCTGAATATTACAGGCAATAGATGACAGGTTATTTGAGGTAGGACCAGCAGTGATATTCTCAATCACTGACCAGGCTCCTGCGCCGTCACGCAGCAAGTGCGTCACCAAATTTGATGAGTAATTGGAAACCAGCGCGTGAAGGGTGTACAAAAACTTACGTGGCATCCCCTAGCTCCTTCACGGCATTGCATTCCAGATCATGACGGCAGTCACTACACCAGCTGTTGGCACCCCTGTGTTAGATACACCAGCAAAAAGCTGCTGCTCCGCGGGGTACATGGCCTCAAACCCAGTAGATTGCGACATATCTGAGCCTAAAGAGGAAAGGGCGAAACCACCTATGATGCTCCCCACGGCAACTGATTCATTGATGGTTTGATCAGTAACTACTTGATTCCCCGCTGACTCCGAGCCAATGGTTAGATGTGCCACAGGGGCAGTACCACCTGATAACGCCTCCTTTATACGCAGATCAATGGAGACCAACTTCCATCTGCCAGGTCCTGTAGGTACTGCCGGGCGAGTGTCTATGACCACATTGCCTGCCACCGTCAAATCTATGTCGAACGAAACCTTGATGTTCGTTGGAGCCCCACCTACGCAAACAAAGTGCAGATTGTCTGTACCAACTACATCAGAGCCTGCGGGTGCGTCGCACATCCACAAGGTTCCTTTGTACGTCACACCTGACAAGATCGGAACAATAGACCCCGATACGTGGGTGTTCGCGGAGTAGTCGGAAGATCGAACCCAAGCAAGCTCATGCACCTCCCAGAGACCATTCTGCGTGGCAGTATCTTGCCCGTCGAGCAGCACTCTATACCCATCTGTGTCTAGGGTTACGCCATCAGCAATCTTGTCTAATCCAGAAAGGCTGCTGATGTTCTCTGTTGAAATGGCAATTGCGGTGGCCCTTAGACCAGTGGCAATTGAACCAAGTGGGATCCATCGCGCAGGAGAAACACTTGCGAGAAGCCATTGCAGCTCTGTGTCTTCGTCGATGGCGACCCGGTACAAATACGTGGTGGGAAAGCTAGCGACTGCTAAACGAGCAGCCGCATTGGCGTACGGGAGGGCTATCACGCCATGGATGCCGTTTGCTGGTGTGTTTGAACCGTGATCCATCTCGTACGCCTTTGCTTCCTTGTTACGCGACTAGCTTGATTGCATCTGTGAGGCTACTCAAATCGAACCCTTGAATAGTCTTCCCGATGGTGTTTACCCAGTAGTCACTGAGCAGTACGTAGGCCTCGGGCATATACGCCTCATAGCCGTCCTCGGTGATGGGATAAATTGTGCCCCAAGACACCGAGTTCAGCGTCATGGAGGAGTTGTAGTCTGGGACGTAAAGACAATGATTTCCCCAAGAGCCAGGAGCCCAGACTCCGCTTCTATTAGGCCCTGCTCCCCAAACGACTGATGTCTTCCAGGCGGTTGGCATTGTCACTACCGTGTAGATACCACCGAAGAGATTTACGGCTCGAGCCACGCATGCTGGATCTAATAGATTCACGCGTGCATAGGCAACGATCTCTTTCCTATCGACGAAGTAGTTCAAGGCCTCAATCGGGTATGCCCCGTTATCTGTGGCTGGATCACCTTTGACAAAACCCTTGACGTCGCTGTACCAGCCAAGGACTTGATCGGTCGTTACAACAGCCTGCACCCCGCTGGCATTCACGCTAGTGCATTGCTTGTAATGACCGAAGCCAGCGAAAATACAATCGCTGTAATGAATGTTCCCTAGGTCTCCCCATTGTCCCTTCACAGCCGCTGAATAAATGGTCTGATTTGGAATCAAGGGGGCAAGTTCCTCATCCATGTAGCTGTGGATGTAAGGAACCTTAGCCAAGATGTGCGCCGGTGTCGGAATTGCTCCAAACTTCATTTCATCACCTGCAGCTAGCGGGACCACATTGCTGGGCCTGCGCCTGTGTTTTCGCATTGGTTCTACATTCCAAGAAGTGCGCGGCGTCCCCCGCCGTTGGCGAGAATCGTGTATCAGTCGTAATGGTGATGCACAACGGGACGCAATTGATATCAACTCCCTCGGGGCATGAAATTGCCGCCAAGTTGGCGCACATCACATCGCAAGGGGAACCACCTGCATCCCATACTGGAGGCGAGCCTCCGGTGCCAAGATCGGGTGGAGGAATAGGGTTAGGAGCTGGGGTCACTATGCATGACCCCATCAACCCAGCCATCAATACGACGGCCAGCCACTTCATTGGGCCAAGGCCGCCTTTACTCGCATCTGCTGCACAATGAGCGCGGCACTCACCTCCTGAGTACTCTTGTGCAACTTCTGCACGACATCAGTAGGTGCGCCGGCCACTGCCTTAGTAGAGGCCACATCGTTGCCAATCAAATCTACCAAGGCAACAAATGCCTGTACGGCAGTGATCACATCTTGGGTCAGTTTCCCAAAGTCGATACCAGCCAAGCTGTTGGCTGCAGCCGCATCTTGCATGGCTACATCCTTCGCCGACATGGCCGTGGTAATGGCTGCAGATGCTGCAGTAATCTGTGCGCGCCGAGCCGCCTGTTGATCCACGGGCAGAAGAGCTACCGCCTCAGTGGCTATGGTGGTCAAATCCTGCACGTAGCCTAGTGCTGAGTGCTCGAGCACCGTAATCGCGGTGAGCTGCTTTGTAACGCCCGCGCAACCTGTGCCCAGTAGGGCAGACATGAGCATCAAAAATAGTAGTCTCAACTTATTCATGACAATACATCCTTCTCCGTAATCACTGTGGTGTCAGATCCTGCAGGAACTTCTACAGGAGACTCTGACTTCTCTAACTTAGCAGTGGCGACTTTCAGCTTCCTGGAAAGCTGTGCTTTACGCGAAGCCAAAGCCAACTTCTTGAACGCTGCTGGATGAATCTGATCGAAGACTGCCCCCAGGAAGACCCTGGCTGCAATCAATATCCAATTGGAAGGGGCAATCTTGTACCTGGCTAGCCATGTGGTGAACATCAACCCTAAAAACGTCAATATGGACGAGGCCATCTTCGGGTTCGAATCGAAAACCTGCTGAATGAAATTGTAAATGGCCATGGCAACACTTTCTGTTAGAAGTCGGTACGAGTGGCGTACCAACCAGTGGCACTTGGCGTCGCCAAGTACCGGAACTTGTAATGAATCGTTATAGTCGCCGGGCTAGGGCCAAAGATTGGGTAACCGTCTGGGACCTCATCATCATTACCGCTGAACACGAAGTCCGATGGCCACGTGATGCTGAGTGTGCCAGGGGCTGTGGTGGCCAAAACCGTGAAGAACAAGTCGAACTCATCTCCAGCTGTCGGGATGTACCCGCTAGTGGTGCTAACAGAAAACACCACTGGAGAGACCGTTGTAAGAGCTGAGCTCGTGTAGATGTGCACCTGGCTGCCGTTTACGTAGGGATCCCAAACAACAGATCTTCCACCCTCGCCAAGGGCATAGTTGTATGTGCGCCGCCCTATGATGTTGAAACGCTGCTTGCCACCAGTTGTAGAAATGCTGCCATCACCATCTAGTTGCCCACTTACAAACCAATACCCGGATGATCCGAAGCCGCCCCAAGCCATTGAGTTGTAGAGTGAGCCACCTCCACCACTTATGAGAGTCCGATCCATAATGGCGGACAAGAACACGGCATTGAGCGTGCCCCTGTTAGAACTCCATGCATTTACTGCTGGGGAAGGTGCCGCCACGGTGAAGTACGGAAATCCTTGACTCCCATCAGTAGCGTCTCGGTACCTGCCACCTAGTTGCATCGTTGGTTGAAGCCACCGCAGCAGCACATTCGATGCAGTATTAGCGGCACCTATGTGCGGATAGGCTCCGGGCAGCGTGCGCAACGTCATCCTAGAGGCGCTCAAGACAGTATCAACACGGAAAACACCGATGATTACCCCAGTGCCTGGCTCACTCACCTCGATCAAGTCAGTAGAGCGAATTGCGATGTTGCCTGAGCCGTCCCTTAGGTAGTCACTAACCGATACTTGAACTGTGCGCCTGCCATCCACCGTATTGGTGGCATCCGGGTTCACTGTGGCTAAGAAGTTGGGTGTGATTCGCGTAATTACTTGGTTGCCTCCGAGAGTGGATGCAGTAAACGTTCTCGGGGTAACGTCATACACTAGTGGGCCAGCCACGCGATCACCTGCATGTTCGTTCACATCCGAAGTGCTGTGAAATGGAGACTCTTGAAAAAGACCTACATCACCCCCGAAAGAGTTGTTGTAGTTAGAGGCAACGTTGGTTCTCTGCGATGTCAGCCGCCATGAGGCCATGATCGGGTCAGGGTAGTAGGCACCACCACCTATCTGCCCAAATTGGCTAAGATCATAGGCAGGTTGCGAGATATACGGGGCAGGTCCATCCCGTTTGATGTACCCACCGGCACCTGCGCTATTCGCTGAGTACGGGTCGGACGTATCCACGGTGGAAAGACGGTAACGCCCATCCAACCCGGTCTGCGTGAGAGAACGAATAGAGGCATCCCAAGGTGCATCCCATGTAGTCTCGTAACTGGAGTGCAGTGAACGAAGCGTGCGCTCAATGTCGGCGGAAACCTCCTGAGCCCCTCGAATCTTGATCGTCGTGAATGCATTCTGCGGAAGGGAGGCTAGATTGCTGCGCTCCCCGTAATAAATGCGGTAAGTCACACCGGCAGGAATTGACGTGTTGAAGTTGATAGTAGGAGTCCCGAAAAACCCAGATGCCTGAGTTCCAACTAGGTTTGTGGAGCTAACGTTGTTGTCAACGATAGAGATGGCTACTACTTTCGCTCCAGACGAATCTAGAATCTCCTCGTCATTACTATCCAGCACGCTGATGAGCTGATCCCGCTGGTCTTGGTTATTGGGGGTGCCAAAGGTGGCTACGAAGACCTGCCCAGTGATGGTGACACTGCTTACAGGACTGCCTGCCGTCACATTCGCAGTTCGAGCGCTAATCGCCAGATCCCTGCGCAGCAAGTCATCAAGTATGTCGGTGTTTTCAGAGACGGCCTTGATCCCGCGGTTGGCAAAATTACTCGTGGCATCCTCCCCGAAAGCCACCATGTACGTGCCATCGTTTGGACCTCCCGCCTTCTTGTTGTCCATGTAGGCTGGGGCGCCACTTCCTCCGCTCAAGGATGGGGTGTTGATGTAGTCGAAGCCCGCGGGTAGACCGCCGTAGTACGAGGGAACGTTTAGTCGATGGAACATGCGCTTAGAACCTTATCGTCCATTCGCACTCAAGTGCGAAATCACCAGTCTTGGAAAGAGTATCAAACGTGTCGTAGGCGACGCCGGTATTAGAGGGATTTCCTATGGGATTAGCTGCAGAAGTGAACAGCATGATCTCACTCAGTGGCACCGTAATGAAAGACAGGTAGCTCACCTCCGTTTGGGTGAATACCCGAATGAATGTCGTTTCAGTTGGTGTAGTGTGCACAGGAGGGGCTTGTACTGTCCCTAGCCAAACATCCGTAACTGAATACGGATCAGTTGGACCGGTAGTACTTCCAGAAATGCGCACGGGCCGTTCGAGAGTATGCGTCTCAGGGTCCGTATCCGTCTGCAGGTTCGTTCCCGGGTAGGCGACAGACATCGGGGCAACATCTGCGACTCCAGGAGCGACCTGGCGCGAACCTCCGATACCGAGACCCATATACTTGATTCGGTGATCCTCTTGAGGAACATCCGGACCATAGGAAGACAATGAAATCAGGTTCGCTAAATACTCTCTGCCCAAGTTCAACCAGATGTTGTGGCCTTCCCTACGCGCGCGAATCTTGCCTCGCTCACGCATCGTTAGCCTCAGGTTGCTTCGAACCTCTATCTTCTCGATGAATCTCATTGTATTTCCAGCAATTCTAGCACGTGATCTAGGCCGTTCTCTCAAAGCAGTACGTACCGGCGGGTAACCCAGTGTCAAACTGAAAGACAACCTCACCTTGGTACAGCGTAACCTTCACAAAATCCCAATTCGGGCTTCTATCAGAGGAGCCGCTCCCTGGAATAATACTCACGTCGATGGTATCCCCTAGCGCGACAGAAATACCCGGAATGGTTGTTGTGCCGACATACCCGTCAGGACCCACTACAAACCCGACATGACCTACATCGACGCTGTTCACCAGAACAACAAGGTTATAGTCCCCTGAGTCAAACCAGAGGCCCCCCTCTATTCGCAGATGCAACGAGGTAATGGGGCTCGATGCACTAGCGATAGCTTGTGAAGACAAAAGGTACCCGGACATTGGCACGTCAGAGATTGACACTCCGGTATACACGTAGGAAGGTCGATTCCCTTTACCATCGTAGGAGAACCCGACGTCATAAGGTACGACGCCACCAGGATGGCTGACACACCACAAGAATGTAACCTCTTCCACGGGGCACAAGTACATCTTGTCAAATCCCCAAGTGATGTGGGAGTCTGGAGTCGGGTAAATCGGGGGTGGCGTCGACTGATCGCTATCCGCGTCGAATTGGTTCCTGACGCCATAAGCCGCCGGGCTGTAGTCGTCGAACATCTGAACCGCTCCGAAGTTAGGCGCACAAAGCCCAGCATTCAAGTACAAGTGACCCGTGAATGCCAGCTCATCTGTAACGCTCACATCGGCTATGTCCTGCGTCTTCTTGACCAGGAAGATCGGGCGGGTGTACGTGGGCTTCACTCGCATGATGAAACTCATGACGAACATCAAAGAGCTGAGGCTAAACACTGAACTATCCACGCTGACCATGAACTTGTGGAACTTCTCCACTTCAAGGAAGTTTCCTTGCGTCAACAGACCTTGAAACCAAGTGGGATTCTTTACATAATCCATCACATCAGATCCATAGACCATGGGGGCCAGTTGAGCGATGGTGTCCCCTACCGCGTAGTGGAGACCAGTGGCTGGGTTTACTGCAAGATCCAAAGTCCTTGGGTAAGTGTACGAGCGCACAATAGCTGAGTTGGCAACATCTCGCACAAGGATCCTGCCCTGGGCCACTGAAAATCTCTCTTGTATTTCCTCGATGATGCCGCGCTCCTCAGCAAACGGAAGACCCAGCAATATTTGCACCCCTGCCCGCATGTTGAACATCGTGGGGCCATTCAAGTATGCATACCAAAGGCCTTGGATGGCGGACAAGTAGTCCAAATCGGTGTCCAACTCAGCGAGCTGATCCAACGTGAACTGAGCAGGTATGCCGAAGTTAGCCTCAATAGTTGGGCTGTTGTCTATGTAAGTGACCTCGGCCCACATTCGACTCGGGGGAGTTTTCCCAGCCCAAACATCCCCTACGTCCCCTGCATTGCCGGCGACAAAACGGACTGAGTTCTGCCCACGAAACGTCTCCAGGTAGTAATCGACATTTCTCCTAAGGATGGCACTATCGGACTTCTCGCTGATGAACTCCTGCAGGCAAGGGATATCGACCACAAGTTTCCCTACTGGTACCCTCGTCCTTCGCAATAGGTAGGCTAGCCTCGCTGTGAATCCAGTAGAGGACAAGTACAAGTCCACCGATGCCAAGTTCACCGCAAGCTTATTGACCTCCGCCGCGCACGCAGCAACAACGGGCACGTCGAACAGAGCCATAGTGTCGGTGTTTGCGTCCAACAGTTCTAAAGTGGCCGTATCGCCGGCGGTGACCAGGCCGTCGTAGAAGTCCAAGAGGCGGCTGGTGACGTGCGACGGTAACGACCAATCTACGCCTGGAAGAAGAGGCAAATCGGACTCTACAATGATGCGCTGAAACCTATGCACGTCGGTGCTGTCGTCGATAACACGAACAATCCTGTAGCTTTCCCCACCTATGGCAAGCAGGTCATGTAGACGAATGTCCAACCCCTGAAGACTACGATCTACCAAGTATATCCGGGCAGCGACACGAACTCCATGCGTGCCTGACATCGGAAGGTTCCTGTCGCCTATTGTGAAGCACGGAATCGTCGTAGCAGTCCCAACCTGAAATGTGATTGATGCTGTGATCCGAAGTACCCCAGAGTCAACAACCGACACGTTGTAGCCTGGGTGCACCCACTGCAACTTGCGCTGTAAAATGCCCTGAAGGACAGTTGCTGAATACGGATCCGCCAATGGGAAATCTATCCTAATTGGATCGTGCGCAGGGGATACAATTTCCAACACTGTGCCGTGCACCCCAACAATGGGGGTTGATATGACCACGGAGCTATCGACACTCCCAAAGCATTCTCGAATTACGGTCAAGTCAGGTACAGGCTCTGGAAGCCTCAAATCGTAATGCAGCCAACGGCGTTGAAACGTACGTTGAATATCACGCAGACTCTTCGAGTAGTCGACCTGCCAAAGAGTCAACATCTCTGCAGCGACCACTTGGGCCATGCTTTCCCAAAACACCTGGATTCGCTCTCGATCCTCGACGAGCTTCCAGAAGTCGCTCAAGTACTGCCAGACAAAACTCAAGTCGGGCGTGCACCCTTTGGGAACCTGACTCTCAAGAACGTTGGTGACCACATACGACGTCTCGCTTAGGTACTTTCCGTTGAACACCACTAGGTCGAACTTGTAAAGGCCAGGAATGTCTGGATAAAAAGTGGGCTTTATGGTGGTGGCGCCAGTCAAGAACCGTTGCCGCAACAACTTGAAATGTGCCCCCACTAATGAGTCCACAAGCACATTGTCATTGAGCTGCACGTAATAACCTAAGTCGTCAACTCCAGTCTCTCGTACGCTGACTGGGGCCAAGTACGTAATGGGAGTTACCCCAGGAAGACTCGTCTGCATGCTAAACACAAGCACGTCGCCAACGACTACCGGGTCAAGCTCGGCGGCTGCACCAAGTTCGGAAGAATGGAATTTGTCGGTATACCCATTGGGAGGTGACACTGGAACGGTGTAGCCATCAGACCCTTCGAACTCAAATGAGCTTCCAATAGGGGCATCTACAAGACGCCAGCTGAACGCCAGTGTTCCTCCCTCCGGATCGTAACTAGAAGAACCGTCCAACATCCCAATAGAACAAGTACGCAACGATTGGTCTTTGCCGGCGTTGGATATAGGGGGAGGGACTTGCAGCAGCAACCCATTGGCTAAGCACACCGTCGTGAAGTAAACGCTAGAGGGATGCACTTGCGTACCGCAGACGCTTACTGCAGCTCCATCCGTGGCAAAACCATCGTTTGCTATCCCGGGAAGAATTGCGACCAAAGTTAGGGGCGTGTCATATTCCGTGGGGGATGGCGGCTGAGCAATGAAAATGTAGACGGTGGCTGTCGTAGCGTCCACCGCGATCTGAAACCGGTAAAGTACATCTGGCTGCACCAAACCAGCGGTCCCAGGGATGATCTGAAAAGCCCCGCCAATGTGAATAACATGCGAACTATCTAGGTTTACTCCTCCGGCGTAGGCCAATCCGGTCGCCGAAATAAACAATCCAGCAGCAAAGCCTGTCTCATCCACTGACCCAAAGTAAATGTGGGACGTGGTGATACTTGAAAAACTAGGCGGTATGTCATGGAAGATGGCGTCGATGCGCTGCGTACGCGTAGCAGGTACTGCGTAGTCGATATTCAAGAAAGCATCGGAAGTGCTGGAGTTAGTCGCTGAGCTGGATACATGTAAGTAGTTATTGTCAGTGATCTGAAAGCGGGCTGGGTTGACGACGGAGATATTGGAATCCGTCAGTATGTCACCCATGTTGTCCGACTCGCAAAAGCAGTAGACATTGAACTCCAGCGCGCAAGCGACCGGTGTGGGCGGAACAATGCTAGAAGGAAGTAAAAAGCCTCCCCAGTACTGACCCCAGTTAGAGCCCCAACCGCCGCTCATACGGCACCTATTAGCTTGTGTACGGGCATGGATTTACCTGATGGAGAGGTAGAACTGAGCAGAGACCTTCCAGACTAGGTCCAGCTCCGGGGAAGTAGCGCCACTTGGTGTCCCTGTTAGCACAATGTACCTGCCGGAGTCCGCCGTAGCTTTGATCACGTGCGAAGTATTCAACGATAAGGCCCCGTCATCCGCTGGTACATTCGCAAAAATACGCTCGCCAGTAGCCAAATGGGTCAACGAACCGGCAACCCTTCGGTAGATGCTAGTTCTGTCGAAGTAGCCAACGTTGTTTCCAGCTGCGTTATCAACGATCACGTCAAACACTGCACGTACGTAACAGTTCTGCGGCCACTTCGAAGTATCTACGCGGCACAGCTCATGAGGTCCCGCTGTGGTCGTATCAACCTGAAAAGGCCAAACCCTGCTACCATCCACAGAACGAATCAGACGATTCATCAATCCATCGCTATTGCCATCACCGGCAAATCCATTCAACTGGTTGCCGAAGTTCAATTCGTTGGGCTTCGCACCTGGGAGTCCTGAGCGTGGATCAGGAAGTGGTATTGGGAATAACTGCTGAGGAAGTACAATAAAGCCGTTCAGCTCTGGAACCGCGAAATTACGGATGTCGACGTCTACGGGATCTCCCGGCCTGTTCGCTAGATTCCATACCTTCAATACCCACCGGTAACTCCCGCGCACATCAGGTGTAATGCTCAATGACGGAACATTCCCGTTGTTGTTGTATGCGTAAGGCGCTGACGGAGAAAAAGCACTCGTGGGATCCACGGACACAAGGTCCAACTGCCATGACCGAACGTCGGAGTTATCGGCATTTGTCAAATTCACCGACGTGCCCAAACCGACAATCAAAGCCTCACCGGCACCACCAACCACGGACCCCTGCGAGAATTTGAGCAATGCAGTTGCTGACATAAATTGATTGTACCAGGCTACTGGAACACCGACCTAAACGCCAGCATTGCCGACTTCCAAAGCGCAATTACACTAGCAGCATGGCAGGCAACGGCATACCCCTCGCGTTCATTCCACTGGATCCTGCAGTGGCTCTCAAGGCAATTGAAGGCATCCCAGACCTCCTATCCCCAGAAAGCGTGAAGGCAGAGGCTCTTTACCGACAGCACCGCTATTGCCCGAACGGCTGCGGGCCCACCATGGAGAAGTCATTCGGCGGAACGACCTTTGCATTTGCAGACGAGAATTGGCTCATCCCTCGCAGTTTGATGAAGTGCCACGCCTGCGGACGCACCATGAACCCATTCGATGGCATGACCGTAGAACGGGGAGACCCGAACATCGCCCGCTATGGGAGCATACCCATCATCAACTCGAACGGCGATTCACATTGATCACGTCAACCATGAAGGCTGCCAATCTCCCAGTATTGAGGGCATTCTGCGACCGCTGCGCTTGAACGGTCCTGTCGTAATTGTGCACGATGGCTATCAGGTCGATTGGGTTCATAACCCCGGTGGCCCCTCGCTGGTAGGCTATGTTCACAAGTGCCCCAACCTCTAGGAAGTCTGATGGGAATAATTTCTGCACGTAGGTGGTGATATCGTTTGAGACGATATCGGCGCTTGAGCCCCCTACGTATTCGAGATCGAATCGCACCAAATGTGGAACTAAGTGCCTAGACAGGGGATTCGAGCAGACCACGCGCTCCGTCTCAGCAAGTACAAAGTTCTGTACATCTGATGTGAGGGTGGACCTGTCGTAAGTAACCTCCAAGTTTTGCCCGCTGAGCTGAGTTGCATTAGATGGCTTATCCGAAACACCCACCTCAAGAATCGATCTAGACACGTGCAAATGCGGACGCTCTGTAACTGAGAACGTCAAATTCGAATCCTCGGTTGTCAGGTAGTACCCATCGCTGCGGTATCCCCTGGCATGTAGCTGCACGTTACTGTCGATGTTGTATTGATCGCCAGTTCCTTCACTCACCAACTCGACGTCAAAGTAGTAAAGACCAGCTGCGGATGTATTGGCACTCATCTGCGTGGAACTACAACGCTGCGTTCCCGGGCGACTGATCTGGTACTTTACGCTCGACTCCGAATAGGTAAAGGCAGGAGTAACCAGCAAGGCGCCGTCGCTGACAGACGTGATCGTATAAACCCCGTTGTCACCCACATTGAAGGAATTGTTAGGTGAATCCGATAATGGGTAACCCAAAAGACCGTTGGCTGTCCCTGTGCCACGAACTACAATGCTGACGTCTCCTATGAAGGTGAGGTAATTCGTGGCCGACAAGCTTGCGATCTGCTTGCCCACTGCAGTATTGATCTGACCAACCAACTCCTCGCGCAGGACATCGTCCGCGTTATTAGCCTTATCATGCCCAAACACGATCACCTGATCAGCGCTGCCAGCCACAGATACTACAAGTGACTTCCCCACCAACCCCGCAATGATCGAAGCCACAGAAGTGGTCCCAACGATGGGTACATAGAGCAATGTCAGTATGTCTCCAGGAATCGTGGACTCTTGAGCGAAATTGTAGGAAGCATAAAAGCTGTAGGAACTCGCAGCTACGCTGCCATCGCTTGGGTATGTGGTTGTTGGGTAAGGAGGAACCCGCACAGCGCCCAAGGTTGGATCCGGCAAGTACTTGAGTATGGCCCCACTAGAGAGCGTCACTTCGAAGACGGAATTAGCACCAAATTCGATACTTGTTGGAGACAAGAAGTAGCACCTAGCTCCGCCCAAAGAACGGGATCCAACTTTGATGTGCCGCCCAAGCTCCGGGGCAAACCCCGATCCAGATGACACTAAAACTGTGTCCGTCGGATTCAAGTTCCCATAGAAACCAGGCTGTACCCCATCAAGTACTTGCACCACGTCAAGATTATCCGATGAAATGGACAAGGTAGGGTCGTTCCAGATGATCCCATCCGCACGAACATCACCAACCCGATACATCACGTCACCACCAAACAAGATGGGCTGCGCTGAGCAAGGTCCTACGTACATACTGACATCGAGCGGAACCAACCCAACATAGTAATCCCCTTGGTACTGCAAAAGCACTGCCAACGTCGTATTCACCCCAATGGAAATGGCGGCCTGATCATTGATGTAGTCCACTATTTGCTGTGCAGACAACATCGAGCCAAAAGTTCCACCAAACGTCACTATCACCGAGGTAGACGTATCGGAAAATGAGATCACCAAAGTCTGCAGTCCCAACGGCAGCCCAAAAGTAGTTATGGGCACCGAGACAAGACCTAGCGTTGCATTCGGCAAATCTTTTTTCACCCCACGGCCAGGGTTCTCAAAGGCACGGCTTTGAATATCAACTGGGTTTGCGTACGGAATGATGGAGCCAACTGGCTGCCCCGCGGTGTCCAACAGCTCTAGCTGACTTATACGGATCAAGGGCAACTGCAAACCACCCGCGGTATTAGCCTTGAATATGGAGTACTCAATACCGAGTTCCGTGGCAGCAAGTGCGCGATCAACCTTGATTGCGTCGAAGGTTGGAAACGACTTGACACTGTAGTCCCCCTTGCTGAGACCCTCGAACACCCGCAGCGTATCTCCGACGCTAACTCCCAAAGCTGCGAAATTGACGGCTGTCCCTGTGCTAACCGTATCAGAGTTCTGCAGCGTCCGCAGGTCAGTACCTGAAATCCTAGTGTCCTTAGGCTCTGTCAGATCAATATCAATCGTATCCACCAGTCTCCAACGAGCAGGAATCCCAGGGGGTATTGATACGGCAGCTGCCACAGCGTCGGTAACCGCTGGAGAAATAGTGAGTTGGGGAGAAGCTCCAAACAGCTGCACTTGTGCAGTCACTCGGTAGTCTCCTGCAGCAATTCCATCGAGAATTTGCAGAGTGTACCCATACTGCTGCGCGTAGTACAACGCCAAGTAGGTGTCATCCCCTATAGCGTAGTTGTCACCCGGAGAATTCCCAAGAATCAAGTCATTCAACTGCACTACGCTATCCGACACAAACACCAAAGAGACACCAGCCGCTGCTGGATCAGCATCTGTGATGTTGTCCAATACTAGACTGGAACTGTCAAAAGAGCTGCCGCGCACCGACACGTCGTAATGCCCGCCAACATGAACTTCATTGTCCGGGATGGACACGGTACCTGCCGCTGTGTCGGGGAAGAGAATACCCCCTGGGATGCCACTTAGTGTCAGCTCTTGCTTTCTCAAAGTCCAAGGGCGCTGCGTGTAGTAAGGGAGAAATGCTTGATCAACGACATCCAAGGTTACCGAGTCAATGACCTTCAAAATAGGAAGATCACGAATCAGTGGCGTACCATCAAACGCGAACATGACCGTCAACACGTAGGCGCTGGCGTTGTTGGAATCTACCAGTGCGGTGAAGTCAATGCCTACGTCATCCACGGCAAATCGACGGGTGTTAGCCTTGTTGATGCCGTCCAAAACCGTTTTGCCCAGAGTCCCACCAGCCAGTAGATTACCCAAGCCACCGCCACGTAGGACATCACGCTGCATCTCCGGATCACCAAAACCCACAACGGCCAAGCGAGTCACCTCTGCAAATGCCTTAGGGATCTGAGCACCTATGCCACGCAAGGTGACCATGGAGCGCTCTGTGAGCTCCTGCTGCGCACGCCCAGCAAATTCCACAGCGGTCTCTGCCGAGTTGCCAGATGCAAAGCGCCTAAGGTTCGTGACCTTCGCGGTGCCCTCCAAATTGGCGATGTTGACAAGTTCTCGTGGATCGATGTTGTACGACGTACCAGCCTGCTCAGCGATGGCATTGATGTCGAAGTAGTAAAGGCTTCCGTCAACATTGAGAAGCATCTCCTCCACAGTGATGTCCTGCTTCCCGTCAGGAAAGAAATGCAAGCCTCCCTTCGAAGTGAAGAAGTTGGCGGGTGTGACCGAAACTGTCCTTGGCTGAGAAAAGTACACGCGCCCGGTGCCCCTAGCAAAATCCCCTAACTCTCGAGTGCTGAAGAGGTTTGCCCCCAGTGCATCTGCTTCATCCGTTGTAAGGATAGTGGGATCCTTGAAGCTTTGGCCATTACGTATCCTGAATACCTCCCGTACGAATGGATCAAGGATCAGAACACTAGGTTTCACCAACATGTCTGTGAGCGCGTCCCCCTCTTCGGTGGACATTTCTGGGAAGGCTTGCTGCAAACGCGACGTAATGAACGTGGCCGAATCTACAGTAAATGGGTCAGTCCCAAGTCGCCTCATTATAGGTTGGATTACCTGCGTGTCCGCGGGGGACCCTGACGAGACATCCATGTTCTCGTCAAACGCGCGCAATCGTTCTTGTAAAAACACCTGCAAATCGAAAACGGCCATTGTGCTTAGACATAGCATAGCATGTAAGAACACCGAAAATTCGGGAATAAGAAAGGTAGAAGGAGAACACTATGACTACTAAATTCCTCGAAGGTTTACTGCTGTCCATGGCTATGGCTGCCTGCGGCAACGTTGATGTGGCAGCCCCACCTCCCTCCGTAATAGACAACGTAGCAGGGATGTCGGCAGTACAAACTACAACTCAACCAGATGCAACAGGCGGATCATCAAACACATCTCAGACCATTACCGGTGGTTCAACTAACGCGCCGACATCAACCGCCTCATCCACCGGTGGAAATACATGGGAAGCTACAACGCTACCGACCACAGGCGGGCAGCAGGCAACAGGAGGTTCCAGTTCAATTAGCACCACACAGGCAACAGGTGGCACAAAAACTACTGGTGGCTCACCGGCTACTGGCGGAACACCTGCCACTGGAGGCAAGTCTAACCAAGGGACGGGTGGAGCAAAAACCACTGGAGGTTCTTTTGGGACTGGCGGTGCCCTGGGCACTGGCGGAAATGCCACATGCTTGGACGTTGCCAAGCAGGGCTGCGAAGGACTTATCGGAAACCCCGCAGACTACCAAATCTGCCTAAACACCTATGGCTGCCCTGACGCAGGCACTGGAGGAGCATCTAATACTGGCGGCGCATCAACTACTGGTGGAAACCAAGGCACTGGTGGTGCACTGACAACCGGTGGAAAATCATCAACGGGTGGAGCGAGCCAGGGTACTGGCGGATCCACGTTGGTGGAAGCCGAGTACAACGCATGCATAAGCGCCTGCTATGCATGGGGAGGCAGTTGCGAGATCGATCCATTGCATGCATCCTGCGCTAACTGTCAAACCAGTTGTTGCACGGAGTACTACGGAGCGCATGGAGCGGTATCTTGCTAACTGCACCAGAGGAAGAACTAGCCACAAGCTGGTTCTTCTTTTTAGCTCCTCAATTCCAGACAGGGTTCGGGCATAAGTATTTTGAGTCCATAGCATTTGCGCGAATCACTAAGATAAGAGCTGCGTTGTCTCGCAAGAGAAAGTTGCCACTCAGGCAAGGGCACGCCTTGCGGCGTGCGCACTGTTTAGCTACCCATTAGGCAGTGAAGCGGGCAACAGCGCTGACACCTGCCTGCGAGGTCAACTCAATACTCACCACGATGGCTGTCTCGTTCTTGTTGAATCCAGCCGACAAGACCTTCGCCGACAGCAGTCGCTCGTCGGGCGGCGCTGACTGAGTGCGCCCTTGTATTTGCACTATTTGACGAGCCGTTGAATCTACGCTTACTATGAAGTCGGCTACGATATCAGTCCCCTCGTCAGTGCTCACGCTTTGCCCAAGATGCACTAGTGCCCCTCCTCCAGACTTTGGGGCAAAGATGTCGGAGCCCGGAGTAGTCAGCAGCAGCTTCAAGAACAGTTGCATCAACTTCAAAATGCCGCGTGTCTTGCTCGGAGTTCGGCCGATATTGAAACGAATGTAGCTGCGCGAGGAGATCAGCAAACGCCGACTGAGAACCATCACTGAGGTTATGGTGGAAGAAATCAGCAGTTGCGGCACCTCCGCCAAGAGCCGGTTCTTACTGAGCACAATGAACGATGGAACTGAAACCTGATTGAGCAGCACATCCTCCGCTGCCAAGAAGTCATCGCCATAGATATCCAGCGTGCGCACGGCCAGCCCTGGGACAGTCCTGACCTTACTGATCTTCGCGGTCTCCTGAGGAAAACAGACCTGGAAGTCGACGGGCATGATTCATACTAACACAACAAGGAGCTAAAAAAAGAACAGCCCCCTGTGGTGTCAGGAGGCTGCTCATCGCTTCGCTTCAACGTATCCGTGAGAACAATGCCAAATCTGCAGTCGAGAATCAAGTACGCCCGCAGAAGTTACAACCCACCCGACTAGCTGTCAAGCGAGAGGATCAACTGGAACTCACCGTACAGCATGTTCTGGTCTACACCCACGGGAGAATTACTCTCCTGTAGCTTGCCAGTTACTGCTCCGAACATCGGACCAACGTAATTTTGCCAAAGCCTGGGGAGCCCCGGCCTGGGAGAAGCCGTGCACTCAGATAGAGGTAACTTCCCGTTGTAGTTGTACTGAGGAACCCAGAGATCGTAGTTCAACACCCATGCTGGCTTACCCATCGCATACCAAACAGAGTCATTGATGTACGGCATGCAACCGCCATAACGCTGCGCCAGTGCAGCGCACAACTCCTCAGACCCTTCTCGCCACGCGGGAGTCACCGCATGCGTAGAGTACTTCTCCAAGTCCACCGCTGGGATGATGTCGCCAATGCCGTAACCCACGTCAATGGCCGCGGAGTTGAAGGCAGCCAATTGCTGCGCCACGGGGCTTTCCACATGGAAGAAGTGATAGAGGCCAAGCTGCAAAACTGCATCCCCAGCCTCCGCCATTCTCGCACCCTGCTCCTTTCGTATGGCAGCCACATGGTATGCGAGCCCCTTCGAACGCGTAACATTCTCCGTGGCTTTTACAATACCGTACCCCACCCTAGGGTCAGACCACGGAACTCTTCCGTCAGGCTGATAGCCAGAGACATCAACACCATACGTAGAGACAGTCATGCAACGATCATATCAGTACGTGCACGGGGGTTCTTTTGCCCCTGTGTACGCAGCCCCATCGTCGTCAGAAGACAACTGCTTGGCCCAATCTACTGCCATGCCACAACGACGTTTAGCCTCGGCGTCAATGTAGTACTTTCCATGGCTAACTGCCGGGCATTTCCCGTAACGGTAAGCTGTTAGCCATACGCCGATAGGCGCCGGATCTCCGTTGGGCATGGAGCAGGTATTCTTCCAATGCTGAAGGATGGCGTAGGAAATTCGCACATTGATTACCGGATCATTCAACTGATCCTTGGTGAATGCATCCACCCCTGTCAATTTCCCACGAGCCTCATCGAACCAACCGCGCTCTGGGAATTCATGGCGAATCTCACCCCAAACGGGTAGCGTGTAAATGGAGCCTTTGTTGATTTGCATGGGACCTGCGGAATTACAAACCACCTTGGCTTTAGGCTTGTATCCGATGGGCCATTGACCACTTGGGAGATTGCTGTACTTGTGACGCATCCCGCAGTCGCCGTCGGGCGCAGGAAGTCGCATGCGATTCTCTTTGTAGTTCACTGCAGAAAGCAGCAATGTGTCAAACCCCTCATCAATCAAGCGGCCATCAGAGACCGTCTCATGCACAGAAACCATTTCCGTGATGTCCGCTTCGAAGTCATCACGCAACTTTGGGTTTCTAGCGACATTAGGGGCTTCCTGCAAAATCATGGCAAGAATCAAAGGGGTCAACGCTTGTACTAACATGGTAACTACTCCTCTAGCAGGCCTCATCAGTTACCGCATCCAAGCAGCATCTGAAGCCTGTTTCATAGAAATGCCAGTTCGGGGCGTGCGTTGTAATTACGTAGTCGCAGGAGGCGTTCTTAGAAGCCCAATAGCCTCCGGCCAAACACCAGCCATAAACTCCAACATCGCACTGAACCCATTCCTCGGCATTGCCGACCATATCGTAAGCTCCTGCCCAGCTTACGCAATTTTCAAAAGAGCCGGACGGCACACTCTGATCGAGCTTCGTTAGCTCGTACCAATCCCGCTTTGCTACCTTTTTTGTATCGAGCTCCTTCCATCGCGCGCCTGTGTTGCACGCATCACTTCTGTACTCTGGGCCATAGGGGTATTTCGATCCGCCAGGTCCACGGCATGCTGAAACCCACTCCGCACGAGTGCACACGCGTTTGCCTACGGAGAGACAAAGCATGTCAGCATCTATGGCTGATCCCACCCCTTCAGGAATACCGCTAGCCCCTACCAACGGCCTATGCCCTGGAGTATTGGGCCATTCATAGGTGTCTATGCACACCTTACCGCGTGCATGTACCATCCCATCGGGGCAGTCAACTTCCCCGCCAGCTTTCGATGAAGCCAACAGCACTGCAATGAAGCAACCAAATGCTTTCCAACTACTCACTAACTCCTCCACGAAACACTGTAGCATACGACAATCCGCCAAAACTGTACGGATGTCACAAACTACATGACTACGGTTGCCTCTTCGGCGGAATAGTGCCGACAATTGAGGCAGCTACAGATTGAGGTGCTTCATCGTCCTCCTCAACCACCTCTTCCACTACCCCATGATCAGTCTGCAACGTCGATATGCGCTCGCCCACGATCCTGAACCCCTTTGTCATGTCTGCACGAAGCCCATTTACCGCTTGAATCAACCCGTGTTGGGTGAGCTGCACATTGTTCATGGACTCAACCAGCGATAGCTGCCGAGATGACATGTGCGCGATGATCCTAATGTGCGGGTCTGGGCTGTTGAACAGCTCCTGAGTCAAATCAGACTGTTCTCGGTAGCACCTGCACGTCGTGCTGTTGCATGGGGGAACAGGGGCACTGGAGTCACTCATTCCCTCATTATGCACGAGGGCTTGTAAAGAGCAAAGGCAGACCGGAGTGGTGGCCTAGGGCACATTCACTCAGTAGTAGGGTCCACCGGGGTGTTCACGTCCCGTGACGAATCGCTCATCAAGAACTTTTCAGGAGGAATGTTCCTGATTTGCGCAACGGCATTCAGCATATCGCTCTCGATCTTGTTGATCCGTTCGAGCTCGTTGGGCCTAGTTGTAGTGCCAACGCCAGTAATTCTTTCTATCTGCTGGTCAGCCAGCTCCTCATAAGTAATGGCCGCGAAGGCCTCCGCCACCTGCCTCCCCTGCACAGCCCCCAAGGATTGGTTGATGACCAGCCGCAGCTGGAAGTTCAAGTCCAGTCCTTCCGACTCTTGGTTGGCTTGTGCAGAGGGGCTTGCGACTGACGGCATTACGTACTGATTGTACCAGGGGGCGACAGGTAGGGCTGCATTCTCTCTACAATCTGATCAGCGATGTGCACCCTCATTTGAAGCGGGCCCGTCACGACCAGGCTTACAGTGGGGTCTGGAAGTTCAACATCAAAGCTAGCGATGAAGTATCCATCCTTCTTCTGCTTTGTAGCCCAGGGCTCCGATGGCTGCACCGCCATGGCGTATACGCGTTCTTCCCCCGGCTTCCACATTACCCAAATCGTCTTAGTCATCAACATCTCCTACATAGAAGTTGGATTCGCCCTCAGGGCACTCCTCCTTGAGTAGCATGAGGCAGCGCTTCACACTACCAGGGCCCGTCCCCCACGACTGCGTGGTGTGACCACAATTTCCGCAGGTCACCTTGGTGCAATCCTGCATCCTCCCTTGGTCATTCTTGGCCTGGTCGAATGTAACCGCGCATTCGACTTTAGCCATTGGGGGATTCCTCCGGGAACCTAGACGGAGAATCCTCACGAAGAATGGCTACAACCTCCTCCGTGCTGTACTCGCGCGTAGCAACAACCTCACAACCCCAGACCTTTACCCCACTGAACAACTCTCGAAGAATCTCGACCATCTTTGGAGCAACAGCCTTCAATTGCTCCTTGGTAATCTCAAGGCCATCACCATCGGGATCCCAAAGCTCTTCATAGTTGCTGAGTGACTCCGCAGCGGCCTCTAGCCCATCTTCCGCGCAATCAAGAAGCATTTCGTCGGTAATAGCGATATGGTTATACGCAGAGACCTCGAGTGGGCATCGCTCATCTACCTCGGCAACAAGAGCGTCCCCAACCTCTTTGTATTCCTCGAAGAAGTCCACGATGGCTCCTTCAGCAGAGTCGTGGCTTAGTTGCTCACTCTCCTTGCAATCGTAGAACTTAGCACTAAAGAATGGGTCAACTACAACAGTATTATCTTCAGCCATTGTGGCATCCTCTCCCAGACCAACAGGCATTGACTGACGCCGGAGCAGCATTGATCCCAGTTGAGTCGCCGCTCTGTTCGGTGAATTGGAGATACGCCATAGACGGTACAGGGCCCATTGACGCCTTGCCGGTGTAATGACCTCGATGTCCATACTCAAGAAGCTCTCCAACGGGTGTGTGGAATCGAATCTGGCAGAATCGCATGCCCGGATAAACAAGCACCGGATGTGTCGCCACCACTTCGAGAGTGTACTGCCCATCGAAGCCAGGGTCCCCATAACCGGCGGTGATATGGGCCGTGATAAAAAGCCGCCCAATCGAGGACTTTCCATCCAGCACTGGCACGTACCGTTTGGTAGTTACGCGCTCCGCCGTATGCATGAGGTAGCCAATTCCCGGCTTGAGCCACCAACCATTAGTTGGGTACATAGTAAATTCGAGCGCATGCTGCTCAAGTTTGGAATCCAACACTCTAGTTGGATCAGGATACAAGTTATTACCCATGCAAAGTTCAATGCGCTGCATCTCATCCTCTGAGAAGCTAGAGTCGGTCTCCCGATGCGCGCCACCTAGCACTGCATAGACTGCACGTGAGTAGACTGCTACCCTATTGCCAAGGGTCAGGTCATACGAGGCAGGATTGACGTAGGTCCCTTCTTCGAGGCCAACAAGCGGGTCAATTTCAATGTCCCCTGCATAGATGGCATTTCGAATTTCAGGGCCTGTGAGAATACCTCCATTAGGCATCTTTGATCTCCTGCTCCTCTGCCACCACATCCGCGTTGTCAGGGTTCTTCACCCAGTCGCGCTTGCTGACCTTTACCCAAACCGAATCCAAGATGGTGAAGAAATCCCCACAGGGCATGGCCCGATACGACAGCTGATCGATCTGATACAGCACATGGCACAGCGTTAGCTCCATTTGCCTTGCATGATGGGCGCTGCCACCACGGATATTCTGCTCTCCCTTGAGCTGATGGTGGGCGATAGCCCGCATCAATGGTGTTACACGTTGTGGATATCTTTGAGCGTCAGGGTTACAGGGGGTGCGCGCAGCAAAAATCTTAGCAATATCCCAGTTTACGATGTTGCAGTAGTTGAGCATGTAAATGCCAACATCGCCGATGGCGTCGAAGAGCTTCTCTGTGTTGTCCTCTGCCCAAGCCTCTTCTACCTCGCCCAACTCTTCGATGAGGCCGAGGGCCATCCTTCCAGTAGTTTGCTCCCCGAAGTTGCTCAATGACCACGCGCACTGCTCACGCTGTATGTCCTTGAGCCGCAGCTCTTTGATTCTCGGATCAATTTGACTAGCTATAACTGCCTCATCCATGTCAATGCCTCGTTCCTTGTGATGGGGGAGCCACGACTGGCGACCGCTCCCCTTGTGCTGTTTCAGTAGTATCCATCAGGCTCACCCTCTGAAAGACGACCACCAATCCCTGATCTTTATCTCGAGGGATCATCGTCTGCATCGTGTAGCCATCTTGAGTATATGAGTTCAAAACCTCTTGAAGCTTGCGAGCAAACTCAACAGAGTCATCATCTACAACGGCGGAGCACCGATGATCGATGCATACTAGTTGCCCGCTAGGGGTTGGTAAGAAGCGCCTATTGGGTGGGATCATTGTCATCTTCGCGCTCCGCTGCTGGATCAAAAACTACAGAACGGGTAATTGAATTCTCCATCGCAGACCCAAGAACGTCCCAATACCAACGAAGGGCTAGCCTAATCTGCGCTGGGCTAAATTCAATGTTGTATTTTCTCTTCTCTGCCAAGTCCTCTGTGTAAGGACTAAAATTCGTCTGCGCCTCGAGTAACTCCCCCAATAAACGGATGAAGCGAATCGACTTCTCTAAGGTTCTTTCAGCGGAGGTGGCCTTATTGAATTGCTCCTGCAAGTTGGATTCTGATCTTCTTAGTTCCTCCAAGGCTTGGTTGAGCTCCGCAGAGGAAGACTCTTGAGAGGAGCACTCATTCAACGCTGCATTGAACTCGGCATTGGCCCTGGCATCATTTTGCAGCACTGCGCGCAGATGAGGATACTTCGAAAGAATAGGGCGCCTAGCGGCCATATTGGCTAGTCTCCTTTACCTCCCTTATTGCCTCGGCGCGAGCGAAGTTTGCTGGTGGGAGTTCACAACAAGTAATTATGCTAAAGGCGCCCCTGCGGGCGCCATCAGCGAGTTACACAGCCAGTGACATCCGTTTGCCCCAACGTCTAACGGCAAACTCTACCTCGCGCCAAGTACTGACGTGAGCAATACCATCCTGAACTGTCATACCAGGGGCAAGCCAGCGAAGAGGGACACTTCCTGGCCAGGCCTTCTTGAAGTCCAAGCAGTGCGAAGGCTTGTCGTCAACTAGGAAGTCCCCGTAGATCAAGTACTTGTTCTCTGTAAATACCCAGCGGTTACCCAGCTCCTCACCGAAGTGCCGCACAAGCCACTCGATCCTGTCGAAGCACCAGGTTTGGCCGCCATCCAATGGGGTTGTCACAAAAGCCACATCAAACAAACCCGCGAGCTTCTTCACACCTTGTATCGCCCCAGGGAGCGGGTGCAGCATGTTCGCAGACCCAGGGAGACGAAGAACATCGTAAACGGCGTCTTCCTGCTTCCTGGTAAGCCCCAACTCCTTTGCTACATCCCAATGCGCGGGACGCCAAGTTATGGGGACATCGCTGAGCTTGAGATTCCGAACAGCATTGACCATCAACTGCACGAAATCCGCAATGACCCCATCCACGTCAAGCAATACACGGGGTCTCCGGCTCATGATACTAGAGGAGGTTGGGGTCAACTCAGAGGGGGAAGTCATCTCTTCTTCCCCCTCCTGAGGTTGGCGCAGCATCGACGCCATCACTTGCACATCCCGGGTCCATTGGCTCTCGTTCGACATCTTTGGTTGGTACTAGTGTAACCCAGACGTCGTCGGTCCACGAGAGGACTACTCCAGGATTCAGCACCAAATTGAATTGGCCGAAGTTGACCGGAAATGCAGCCCCAGCAATCGTGCGGTGCTTGGGATTTGCTCTGCTAGAGATTCGTAATAAGTACGGAGGTGGGCCTCGGTAGGGGCCCTTTGTACTTTCCATCTAACTGCTCCTTTGTTGAAATCAATCGTAAAATGTATCGGCTGCCTTCATCTCCTTGTAGCCAGTAATGAGCTCAAGCGTGCGCAATGTGCTCAACCCATTCTGAAATCCACTACTCGATTCTGAGTAGCCAGCGTGCTCCGCGATGTATTTCTTTGCGACTGCTTGCTCGCGCATTACGCCTGCATCGTAGATAACCTGCAGCAGCGTTGCTGGGCACTTGTCGAGCTTGTTCTTCCAATACTCGAGCAAATCCTTACCAGATGGGAGAGCTGAAACTTCTCCAGCCACACTGCAACCAAGCTCCGTGGCGGTAAGGGCGTCGCTTTTGCCCACGATCAACTTGGCCACCCGCAGCGTTGAGAGTCCATTCTGGAATCCGCTGCTTTTGACCAAATACCCCGAAAGAATGGAGACCGCAGAGGCCTTCAGGGACTTGGGATAGTGAACTACGAGAACCTCGAGCAAGCTGCGCGGGCAAGCCTGCAGCTTGAACTCCCCGTCGGTGCGCGCGCCCGCAGGCAATTCCAGTGGTTTCCTGCTTGGTACCCTCTGCGCATAGGTCAAAGGGACATCCTTTACTCGAGCAACCTGCCCCGATGTCATGGGCGATGCCTTCACCATCCCATGCAGCTTGTTCACCGCACCTTCGGTCTTCTCGGAGGCAACTGCCAACTTCTCAATAAGGGCATTGAGCCCTTTGAGGTCCACTGGTGGCTTTGCCTTTGAAAGTTCTGTGTGAAGACGTTGTATTTCTGCATTGTCGACTAGTTGTTGCTGCTTCAAACGTGCTACTTCCCCGCGCAGCAGCGCCGGGTTTTCCAACTTGACCTTTTCAACAGTGGCCTCGATGCGACCCTTCAACTTGTCCACGTCGACATCTCGCAGCGTGGCTATTTTCCTAGCCGCCGTACCTTTCAAGTTCTTGGGAGTTGCCCCAGAGTCGAAGGTAGTGCTCATACGGAACTTGAACCGCTTGTTGGTTTTGAGGAAATGCGGAGACCAGACGTAGGCCTCCCCGTCCTCAAGCCCCGACAGCTTGCTGAGCAAGTCGTGCCCAAAGTCGTGGTACTTAGTCCACCCCTCAATGGCTTTGATGTCCTGCGGGCCCGTCGTACGCATCACAAAAAGCGTTTCCACTTGGGTGAGCACGTCCTTATTGACCACGGCGCTGCGCTGAGTAATAAGGGTCATCCCAATGCCGCGCCCGCGCCCCCGGCGCACGATGTTCTCCCACGCGCGCTTTAGCTGCAATTCATCCTTCATGGGATTCTGAGGGATGTAGTCGTCTGCCTCCTCAAGGAAGAGGTGAATGGGATCTCGGTTCTTTTGATAGAACCGGCGCGCGAATGCGAGCAGGAAAGCCTTCTTATCGGCTTCCGAGTCAAACCCCGACAGGTCGATGATACAGGCCAAACGGTCGTTGACAATGATGTCCGCAACCAGATCACCCGATCCGCGCGTGAGCGGAACATCCCCATGGTCACCACCAAAGATGAAGATGGGCAAACCTCCTGCAGCTTTTCCATCCTTATCCGCGCGCAATCCATACCAAGACCCCACAGGATCGATAGCCACGAATGGTAGCCCTGCTGCAAACATCTCCTCAGCGAGAGCGCGCGCTGCGTTAGTTTTGCCGGCGCCCCTGACCGCGAGGAGTCCAAAAGTGCTCGTCACCGCCTCGAGCGGCAATTGCACTGTCTTTGAAATATTCAGTGTCATCGGTTCTTGTCCCAGTCTGTGGGTAAAAATCCACCGCTAGTTAGCCATGCGTCTAGCGCTTCGAAGTGCTCAATGGCCTCCAGCACGGGCTCATAATCCACGCGCGTGCTTCGACGCTCCCGCAGTTTCTTATCAGCGTCAAGTTCTGCGTCGTCCTGCAACCTGAGTGCGCGCGTTGCATCACGCATATTACGGAGTGCGGTATTGGGATCCATGCGTTGTTGCCTTTCCAATTCGTAAATGACGTGGCGCGTCTCTTCCCACTCGAGATCCCTAGCCTTCTCTGAAGCCATACGCTTTTGAAGCCAGGGCAAATCCGCGTGTCGCATCGCACGGATTATTCGATTTGCCTCAGATGAGTACCCAGTGGCTGGAGACTCAACGCCAACACTTGGGGAACTGAATGCAAGGCAATGCGCTGCTGGGACATGTGCGTAGTTGTCGAGCCCCCAGGGCCCTTGATACCGCATGATGCGTCCGTTCATAAGCAGATACAACGATCCCACCCGTAAGTCATTGACGTTCATAGTTACCTCATGCACAAAACAATGACGGGTTGTTCGCTCTCGTTTGCTCGAGCGGCGTATTCGGTCGGGTCTTCCCCAGCCATCCAAGCTTTTCTCCCTGTGTCTTTGTCAACTACGTTTGCGCCCCAAGCATTGGCGGCCTTGAACCATTCATGAAACGTCAGGCCCTCTCGGTTGGTTATCTGCTCCGGCATCAATCCTTTTGAAACCTCTCTTACGGCGAACGCAAAAATACTTGAGATTGACGAATGATCTACGATGTGTGGTCAAGTTCTCCGCCAATGCGTAGTAGCCCTTCTCTGACCAGCAGAGCGCTACAACTTTGATCCTGCGAGGAGTCCCCTCTTCGCTGCGAGATCGAATGTCCAAGTCTTCCCAAATCTGCTCAGGCATCACCCTATGCGGGTTATCTCGTTCAACTATCCGAAGAGCCTCAGCCAGCCTTTTGGACTTTAGCTGGTGAGGCGTGAGTAAGTCGTTCTTCGGCTCTTGCCGAAAGTGCCCTGCAGCTAGAAGTTGTCCGATTGCCGGAGGTACGGCTCCCTTGCCCACCGGGACTCCGTCCTTTCCCCATTTGATGCTGAACGTCTTTGCCATGTACCTCGCTTAGGTAAGCTTCCATCCCCATCGTCAGTGACGGGTCGGTGCTTACCTCAATTCGAATAAGAGCCATTGTTGCCTCACACGTTTCGTTATGCCGGATTCCTGGGCGCTTTGCGCCGCTCAACTTCTTCCTGCAACCTAACTACATCAATGTTGTAGTACCAATAAAGTAAGCCATCGATGTTCTCGAAAACTGTGGCCACTGTCAGATCGGAGTTCTCCCGCGAGAGCCAGCCTACAAACCCCTTGATGGTTTCCATCGGGAGCTTGAGTGCAACTACCTTAGCTATGGTAGGGGAACTCGCAGAGGGAATTGCTCGAAGGTCATCCATGGTTGATTCTCCTTGCCATACATGCCTTGTCACATACTGGCATTGATCGGTCTGGGCAAAGGGTGAATGTTGTACTCAACTCCATAGCTGTGCAATTCATTCAAGCCCAGCTTGACAATACTCATTGCCACGCAAGTGTGCGGAGCAGCCAAGGAAGAGTAGGAATCGCTACCAACGTAGGTAATCAGCACTAGTTCGTGGCGACCAGTGTAGCTGCCAGGGTTGTCTGCTCGATATGGATCGTACTCAGCAAGGACGAACTCGGACAGCTTCAACACATCACCAACGTGGAACTTCCTATCGTGGTTTCTACGAATCTCGTAGGTCTTGTCTCCAGCACGAATTGCTTGAAAGTGTTGTGGCCAGGTTTTCAAATCATGGGCAATGTTGATTGTATTTCCCTCAAGCAGCTTGGCTGCCAGAGGGGCCTTGTAATGAAGAATCCATCTGGGGTATCTCACGCTCTACCTCGAAGTTCTTTTCTCTCTCTTTTTCTTTTTTTTATTCTATAACGATCTGGAGTGAGGTCTCCTCTACCCTAAACCACTGAACATATGACTTGAGTATCGTTATAGATTCGAAAGAACAAAATGGTGAAGGAGATCTTCGCCAAGCGCAAGCTCACGAACCAGCAGGTTCTTTGCCGTTTCCTCCCCTGGCACTCGGAGAGGACCCCTTTTCGGTCTCCTGCTTTTCATCATCCTGCACCAGGGTGATAGTGACCGACCACTGGCCTCTCATGCTGGCGTCAATGCCCCTGTGAACGTGGGGGACTAGTCGGAACCCCCTAGGTAGTTCAAGGGTGGAGGTTTGGATGTAAAGGTGAAGCCAATGATCTAACCTCCGTTCCACCTCCTGTAACGGGAGGTCCTTATCCTCTTCGCGCCCCTTAGCCATCTTGTCTAGTTCCTCTGCGACATCAATGGAGTCCAATGATGCCTGCGCCGGATGCACCTCCTGAATAACCACCCGGGTATCCGAGGTCTCCTGCATGGCCCCGATGACTTTGGCTGCTCCCCAATCAGGGGCGTCAAACTCCTTACCGACTTGTTCCCGTGTCCGCGTACTGATGGCTCGAAATCTCACCTGGTTCTCCTGTCCTGCAGCTTGGCTGCTTTGTCGATGCCGTCTTCAAGTAACTTGTTCAACTCCAGTGCTACCTCATTGTGGCTACTCACCAGAGCGTCCGAAAGTGATGTAGCTTCATCGAGCGAGATGGTGACGCTCAGAAAAACTTGCTCGTATGGCACTAGGTGAATGATCATGAACTTGCCTTACTTGTACCAGCTTGGTGGGTCTACAACTCTTATCTCGCAATACCAACCATTTTGAGGACCTCTGCGCAATATTCCCGAACTTTCGGGGATAAGAAGGTTAGAAGGAACCTACTACAATGACACAATCAAACAGCGCGATAGAACTCAAGGACCAGGACATTCAACGAAGAAACACGTTACCGCAACTTGTGCCAAACCTGCCGACGTTGGCTGAGGCCTATGCCAGAAGTTATGCAGCATTCTCTGCCTGCAGCTCGAATCCCACGTTGTTCATGGCTGATGACACTGCACCGTTCTTGGACAAAATCAGCAAGTGGGCAGACGTAGTGGTCTATGGAGCAGCACTGCGTGAGCAGGGTCTGCAGAGCCAGGCTGCGCAAGAAGTACAAAGTGAAGAAATAGAGCAAAGCGGGCAAATACTACTTGCCCCTCTGTGACGCACTGGAAGAAGCCGCAAGGCTTTTTCCTTAGCTACCTGAAATCGTTTTTACGATTAGGTGATCTCGCATCGACCTCAACAATCTCCGTGGTGTGCCTGCGCGCTCGCACGGTATCTGGAGCAGAGTCACCTAAGGCCTCGTCTCGTAGCGCCGAGAACCGTAGGTACTGGGTGCGAAGATCGATTTGATTCTGAAGGCGATTACTACAAAAATTGTCTTCGCAGCTACCGAGTACAGCAATGAGTGACTCCAAGTCTGCTAGGGGTACTCTAACCATGGTTGGCTTGGAACGGGGTTTTGATGATGGCACGCGCGCAGCTTAGCTCAGCAGCCACTCATCGGCATGCTCAAGATCAAATTTGACAAAGAGGTATAATTCATCGGTACTTCTGTTGTAGTTTCCGTTGAGTATTGACCCTAGCTAGTTTTAGTCACAGACCTCACATCGGCGTATGCCAGAAAGAGACCGTTACCTACCATGAAATGCCGACCATACCTCAAGCACGCACGTTTTCGCTTTGCAGCAACCACAAGCTCACAGTTCACTCCCAAGCAACTTGCAGCTTTCTACGGATTCCCCTCAGGGGCCACGGGGGCAGGTAAAAAGGCCGCTGTCATTGAGCTTGGTGGTGGTTTTGTTCAAAGAGACCTCGACAACTACTTCCATGGGATGGGTCTCACCGTCAAACCCGTTGTCTTCCATAGCATCGACGGTGCGCAGAATTCACCAGGCGATCCTAACGGAGCCGATGGTGAAGTAATGCTCGACTTGTGCGTGATAGGAGGCATGGCGCCAGGTGCAGAACTGCACTTGTACATGGCAGATAACACTGATGCAGGGTTTCTCGCCGCCATCAAGCAAGCTCGCCTCGACAAGATGGATGCCATCAGCATTTCGTGGGGCGCACCCGAAGATCAGTGGGGCGCAGCCACCATGCAGGCCTTCGATGCAGAATTTGCCGCGTGTGGCGCAGCTGGAATCACGGTGACCTGCGCAGCAGGGGACAACGGCTCGAGCGATGGAGAATCGGGTAAACACGTCGACTTCCCAGCAAGTTCTCCGCATGTTCTTGGTTGCGGCGGCACTGCCATCAACAGCACCCAGCCCATCAGCGAGACGGTCTGGAACGATGGAAGCAACGGCGGAGCTACCGGCGGTGGTGTTAGCGGGACCTTCCTTCTCCCCTCATGGCAGGCATCGGCCAATGTGCCAGGGGCCAAGTACCGTGGAGTGCCGGATGTAGCAGGCAACGCAGACCCCAACACCGGATGGATCGTGATCGTTGACGGTCAGCAGATGGTAATCGGCGGAACTTCAGCGGTCGCGCCTATGTGGGCAGCTCTGGCCGTTTGCCTGTCCCAAGAGCTCGGCGCCAACGTCGGTTTCATCAATCCATCCCTTTACAAACTATCCGGCTGGTCCAGAGACATCACCTCAGGCAACAACGGAACCTATGCCGCGCGCTCTGGTTACGACTGCTGCACTGGGCAAGGAGTGCCAATCGGCGCCAAGCTCTTGGCAGCCCTGCAGGGAAGTACCCCAGCTCCCACGCCTACTCCCACGCCTACTCCGACCCAGACGGTGCACACGCTTGTCGTCACCGGCGGCACGGTTACCCTCGACGGAAAGGCTGTGTCGTAAACTAAATCTCAGCCGACCAAGCTAACGATGGGCCTCGGGACATGGTGTCCTGGGGCCTTTCGTTTTAGTCGGCAACTACTGGTGCGGCTTTCAGAATAGCGAGTGGAAAAGCCTCTCGACGCAGCCCATTGTTGTAGTCGAACCAAGTGGCAGTTCCGGTCTTGGCCACTTCATCCACCACCTCCAACGACATCAACTGCGGTTTTGTCCGCGTATCCGAGTTCAAAATTACAACAGCGCCCACCTGCAGACTATCGTTAGTAGAATTCGCCATGGGCCCAAGGTAACACATCCACTACCGACCCGCCGCCCAAAAACTTGACAATGACGTGAGGACTCGCTCAAGAGCACTGGCGTACCATAGAAGGGTCTGAGTGCCATGTAGTCCCTCCCTTGCTGGGTAGAAGGGCCTCGGTTGGAAACAACCGGGGCCTTTCGCTTTCCAGTGAATGCTTACCGCACTCTACCAATGGTTGGCCCTACGTGCACCGTGGAGAGGCTACCGAATCCTCCCAAGAACACGTTCAATAACCAAAGCACTACTACGATGATGACCACTACATTCAAGATCTGCTTGATCTTGGAATCCATCGGTATGAACGAGTTGACCAGCCAAAGCAATACACCAACTACAACCAGAACGATGATGAGTGATACAAGGCTCATGCGCCGCATGAGTGCAATGCGTAGGCCACACGTGGATCCAAGTACTTGCAAGTAAAGGACATTGGGTTTTTCGCAAACTGCAAAGTGGACAACTCAATCTAAGAAAGGCATGCTGCATCTTGCCCCCGAGCTCCTCAACCAGTCATCGGAGGCGAAAGGACAGTATGGAATCATCGAAGAACAAAGTAGTTGAGAACTACACAGACAGCCCCATCCTCACCCATGGGACACAACCCAGCTACGAGCCACCTAAGGTGCTAGCAAACACGGCACGCAGCCATAGTGAGTTTGTGATGCAACTCACCCACGTGGAAGCCAGTCATGAGCGCGTCATAGAATTCCAAGTTCTCAAGTACCACAGCGAGGACGATGTCTCTGGGAAAGTAGAAGACTTTTACTCGGCAAGTACTCCATACAGAGCCATTGAGCACACGGGCAAAACCGTCGAAGAAGCTATCGGCTCTTTGTTGTTCTCCTATGCCTGTTTGTCGCGCGACGGGGCATTCAATCCGCACTTGCCTGCCGAAGAGGGCGATCCTCCAATTCAACATGTCATCCACATTCTGACAGAGCGTTTGACCTGGCACATTGAAAGACGACACCAGCATTTGACTGAATCCCAGATCGCACCAGCGGGAGCCCCCAACGACCCGTATACGGGAAATCGGGAACAAGCCCTCATAGCCACCAAGGACGACAGCAAGATTGTTGCCGCACTGGCAACAGCTATTGCCGCACTAGGCCGCGTGGAAGAGCTGTAACTGTAGAAAACCTATGCTTCCTCCAGGGATAATAACTCTGGAGGAAGTTTCACATGCATGCTGTTACAAACCAAGCACGCTGGGCATTCAATATCTCTGCCCTACGTGATCTCCTATGGCAACCAGAGAAGTCGCCATGGGTGCGTCGATACGAGTTTCATTTGCGCAGAGAGACCGAAGAACTGCGCGAGCAAATCAACGCCGGTAATGGGGCTGTGTCGGGGCCAGTCCCAACGAGCGTCAAAATGCTGCAGGGACTTACAGACGGGAAGGGCTGGTCTTGACCATGTACAACATCACCAAAACAGTAGAAGGAATACCCTTTCTTTTAGCAATAAACTCACTCATAGGTGCTGGACAGGCACGAATATCGCTGCGGGAGATATCCCGATTGATAAGTCAGCAGGATTTGAGGGTATTGAGAAGACTGGTAGATCGCAATTTATCAGAACTGGCTGAATTCGGGGACATTATCACACCGGCCACCGTGGCCACCGAGAATTCAAGCATTTCACAGACAGGAGATGTACTGCTGAATGCTCCACAGGCGATCTACCTGATGTCTCGAACAGCGACAACAGAGGGAAAGCGCCTGTGCGTAGTTCTCGTAAAAGCCTTCACTGCAATGCTGAGTCTTTATGCCGAGCACACGGCGGCGGGCAAGCAACCTATTGCCATACCAAAGCACAGGGCGCTTCCAGCATTGGATGTCGTCAACCCTGCCTCGCTCCTAGTACAAGCTTCAAAGTTACTGCATGATCAAGCGCTGAAGATAGCTGACTACGAGGAGGCCATCGACGTACTAGACAGCCGCGTATTGGCCTTAGAGTTGCGGCAGATACATAAACCAACAACAACAAAAGAAGTTGAGGTTATTGAGCCATCACCCCCTGCCCCGCCTGCGCCTGCGCCTATCCCTACACCGCCAAGGCAGGCTCCCGCACCCTACACACCAATTCCTAAGAATACAAGTAATCCTAAGTCCGCTGCACGGTACACTATCCGCGGGTGGGCAAACGTGCACAAGAAGGATTTGAGTGACAAGCAAGCACAAAGTTTAGGACGAAGGGCTTCTGCTTTGTGCAGGATCCAACACCACGCTATCAAAAAGGTCAGAGACATCCGTTGGGGCAACGTGGGGTATTACCCGGCGTCTGTAGTACGCGCCGTGTTTGCGCAGCACTACGTGTTGGAGGTGTTATGAGACGCGCACGTCTAAATCTGCTGAATCCCTTCAAGGAAAGTCTACGCAAGAACTTCCCAAACCTGTACATGCGGTCCATCAAGATCCGTCTACTTGCCGTTTCCCTTTTAGACGGAAGTCTAGTGAAAGTTGATATCAAGATAGTTGAGCCCGACAGTCTGGACTACGACTATCAGTACACCACAAAGGTCAGGCAGAGTAGGCGCAGCCCAAGGAGGTGGAGCTACGTTCCCGAGAATACACCAGTGGGGGAGTACATCTTCACGCTACGAAGGAAATAGTTCGAAGAATTCGGGGATAAGAAGGTTAGAAGGAGGCAGCCATGCCAAATACCACAGAGACCTCAGAAACTTTTGAAACCTCAGAACCCTCAGTCGCTAACATCCGTAGCAATATCAGGCTCACTATTGCGTCATTGTACGCATCGCTCAACGGCGCTTCGGCCATAACTACCACGAGGGAGCTTTCCGAATTTCAAGCGGCAACCGTAGAGCTATTGAACGTCGCTCAGATGATTCAAGACGCGGTAGATCAATCGGCGTTGGCTCATATGCGACCAGAGCTTCCAGCTAGTCAAGAGCCTCCTCCGGGATCTAGGCAATGCTCGATAACAATGCCGTCGGGTGCACCTGACCGTAAAGACGAAAGCCTAGAAACTCCTCGCATAGACCTTGTACGATCTATGAATATCCCCGAAATACTTGAGCTTGGCGCAACGAGAATGCGCGCGCTGTACACATGCGTGCTTACGGAACTCAACACGGATCCAGCAGCAACACGACTAACGCTAATGATTTGGGATGAAGAGCTCACCGAGATGGAGAAAGCAGCGGCACTCTGGAGCTACTGCAATCCCCAGATTCCTCAAGCAGCCCAGGGCTGACATGAGAACGATTGGGTTGGCCTAGGCCTGCCCTTTCGTTAGCTACTCAAAACTGCAGGCCTTCGGGGATAAGAACCATGAAGGAGTTCACAATGTCACATACCAAAAGCATCACAGACGTTTCTGACGAAGAGATTGAAGTTCCTGCGGCGGCCATCATCAGCGGATCGACGATACTTCGTCTGAATGAAATCATCCAAGGCGTGTCCAACCTTAGCCGCGAAGTGCAGTTGAGTGGCGCGGACTCTGACGTTATTGATGAAGTCCCCTCGGTCGACGCCAACGATGGGGACTTTGGGGAAAACGAGCATAATGCGTTGGACTTCCAGGATGCGATGAACATCCTACGTACCTCAGGGCTGTTGGCCATGCACGGGCCCTTACTAGCGAAGCTCATCATGCTTACGGCTGCGAACTACATACGAGAGAGGCTAACGAGGCCAGACAGCGTATTCGACCTGGGTGCGCAGATATTGAATTGGATCCCATTGGAACTGAAGCATTACTCGAACTGCCTCAAGTACGACATGAAGGGCTCGAGGATCAACGAGGCCCTCGATCACCCAATGGAAATGCTAACGATGGCAATTGAGGAGTGGCTCACTATCATAAACTTGGACTCTGAAGCCTCTGACTATGAGCTGGACCAAGAAGTTGTAGCTCTGGTCGAAGAGTATGTAGCGGCTCAGGGAAACCTACACTATGCCCACTGGGCTGGAAAGACTTACTTACTGAACGAGCAGTTGGCGAACGCCGACGAGATATCGGCCATGGGCAATAATGCTCTGGGGAAGATATTCGAATGGGCTCCAAAAGTCATCATGACCGCAGTGGCTGACGCGTAGTCAGAATGAAAGGCTGGTACAACCCAGCTTTTCGTAGCTCCCCGTAACTGATCGGAGGAGGCATCCTTTGGAGTGCTCTCCTCCGTCGATCTAAATTATACCCCCAATGCTGGTGCATGGCCGCAACTCGCCGCACGTTTCGGGGATAAGAACAATAGAAGGAGCCACAATGAGACAAATTGCAGCGTTCTACGCAGATCCGCACTTCGGGCATTCCAACATCCTCAAGTACTGTGTCAGGCCGTTCGGCACTGTGGATGAGATGAATGGAGAGCTGATCGACAGGTACAACAACGTCATCGAAGACGATGACACGGTTCTATGGCTAGGAGATTGCTTCTTCCATGGGACCTATGACGGGATCCTTGAAGAACTGAACGGGACAAAAATCCTGATCATTGGCAATCACGACCGATCCATGGCGGCCATGGCCAAACTCGGGTTTGCCCTGGTTCTTCAGGAAGCCGTCATCGACATTGGCGGGGTTACCTGCCGAGTGAATCATTACCCATACAAGCCTGAGCCCACCTTTGAGAAACCCGACAAGTTCGCCACCTGCGCCCTCGGCAGCAACCAGGAGAGATTCTCATTCATGGGCATAGCCACAGAAAAACCCCGGTTCACGACAATCAAATCGATGTTGGTGTAGACGCCTGGGATTATGGTCCCGCGATGTATTACGACGTCGAAAATTTCGTCAAGCAAATCAAAGGAGTCAAATCATGAGTATCAAAAACTGGTGTGTAGGGCAAGTGATAGTGATTCATTGCCCTGAAGGAAAACACACGACTACAGCGATAAAGGCTGTCGGAAGGAAACTAGTGACCGCGAAGCTGGCTGAGTACAGCGACAACCTTCAATTTGACGCCACATTCGATCCACCCGTTTATCGTGCTCAAAGCACAGGCACACCGTACTACATGTACACGCCTGAGCAGTCTGACGAGGTCATCTACATAGAGAGAACCATCAGAGGATTGAGCAAGGTCATCGCGCATTACAGCAGCAACAATGGGAGCCAACTGCCAATTCCTATGGAGGTGCTGCTACTGATCGGTGACCACTTGAATGTTCCAAAGCCAAAACACCTACAAGACAAGGAGCGACACAATGTCAACAAAACGCCCGTACCGCCTTCTTCTCGTTCTGCTGTTTGCAACCCTAGCGGCCGCGTTGGCTAGCGCGGGGGAGAACGATAACACTTGCCGCGCCGCGCGATTCCGCTGCGAGAGTTATTGCAGCTCTCACCATGAAGTAGGTTCCGCCAAGCACCTGCAATGCAACAGCCAATGCACCGAAGAAGAAAGCATCTGCAGAAGAGTTGGTTTCTCCCCTAGCCGGAGATAATAAGTACATGACACAGCCAAGTAGAACACCAACGCCACGAATGAAGCAAATGCCACTCCCCTTTGACGGTAAATTCGTTGAAGGTTGGAAGGGCAGTCGGTACTTGAAGTGCACTGATGACCAGTGGCACCTAGTACTCGAAATTAGGGAAGGTCGCGTAGCAGACACGCAATGCTGCGAGAACGTGAAGATCCACGAACGGCCCACGTCCTCTGAAGACAACTTCCCCATGTGCCAAGAATGCGTGAAGCTACAATCAATGAAAAGTACAAAAGGGAGGTAACCTTGCTGCTCACAGATAAGCCACATTACCTGTCCGTAAATATCGACTACTGGGTGGATCTTGATCCACTGCGCATGCTCTTCGAAGTGGGAAGATTACTTGAAGAGCGCCCAGAGTCGGTACCTGTCACCGCCGTGATGAATCACCAACAACTGCTCTGGAACGTAAACAGGTCAGAGGCAAGGCGACTCATCAACATCGACTATCACTCCGACATTAGGGAGCAAACCATCGGGGAACTGCATTGTGGTTCCTGGGTATCTTATGTGACATGGCGCACCGAAGGAGAGTACATTTGGGTTAGACCCAGTGAGGATTCGACCCTTGGAGCCTGCAGCGGTGGACTCTATTGGAACGATAAGACTGACTGGAAAAGAACACGAGGATTGTTCAGAGATCCAAAGCGCTTCTCGCTGCGAACACTGCTGAAAGGCTGCACTGGGATTGGCCTCTGCATGAGTCCAGCCTTCATCTGCCCTGAAGCGCGTAAGCTATTCCTGGCTCTAGTGAAAGAGTACAAGCTTCCTTATCGCTCTGGGGACGTCACTGAATTCTCTGGGGTTACCAGGAAACCTTCGGGAATTCGCGCCGCTTAGACTCGAGGGGCACGCGCTGCCTGCGCCGCTAGTCGCTTCTCTTTGATGGCTTTGACGATGTCGCCGGTGGCTCCCAAGCCGTAGCCGGCGGCAGCTCCTGCCAATGGATCAACTCCAACCATCTTGGCGACGCCAGCCCCGCCCACAGCACCTAGTGCAGGACCGAGTTCATGCTTGGCGCCTTCCCAGAAGTTACCCAGAGCTCCAGCGGCGCTGAGCTTCTGTAGTTCATCACGCATGAATTCGGCGGGGTTTTCCATAGAGGACAAATCATACACCAATCCTAGAAAAAGAGGAATTACATGACACAAACCCAAGAAATCACTGAAGTCAACCTGCCAGTTCCTGAGCCCTTGGGCGTGAGGTTACTGCTAGGGAAATTCTACATCTCAAGACACGGCGATACCTGGTGCTGCTTCAACTACAAAGTCGTAAATGACCAGCTAATCTACAACTGCGTGAGACAAGAGGACAACTTCATCGGACAGTTCAAGGGAGATGGGCACCTCAGATTTCAAAGCACAGATGGCACGGACGATGAGGATACGCTGATCGAGGCAGCTGGCGATGACGTTACCGCCATCAGTGCCCTACCGCCCGCAGCGCCCTTTGGATCACAACATAACCGGTTGTTGACCAAAGTGGATTCCCTAATAACCAAGGCCGGAGAGATCGCTGATCTAGTTCAATCTCAAGCATCGGACTTGGCTGAGAGCAACTTCCGATTGAGTTACATCCGAGAGCTGCTAGGAAAATTAGCCAACGACAGGGCCCCAGACATGCAAGGAATCCACACCACGGTAGCCATCGCCGCTCAGGACGCCCTTCTGTGGCTAGCCGGGCGCGAATTGAACGAGCGTAAACTAGGATTGCCCCTGTGATTGCACTCATTGCCCACTGGGCTATAGGAGACCCTATGCCACAACGCATGAAGCCAACGACGTTCTGTGAACGCTGCGGGTGTTGGAAAATGCCCAACTCGCACCAATGCAAGGAAGCTATCTTGACCCCTCCGGTACATCGTAGCAGCTTGATTCCTCCGCCATCCAAGCCCTCTTGGTTGGGAACGGAAGCATTGTCGATAGCCTTACTGCTATTGTGCGCCACTTGGTCATTCATCTGCTACCAGATGGGATCCAATCATGCCCGCATCGAAACCCATCAACATTGAAGACAGGACCGTCAGGGCTCGCTTCAAATGCCTACGCTGTAAAAAGTGGTGCGACTTCAGTCAGGGGCACACGATGGGTACCGGCACTAAGGACAAGTGTGCCCCTGACTGCGTAGACTGCTGGCATGAAGTGCAGCAGAAAATACTGAGGTTTGTACAGCGCAAGAAGTGGAGACTTGAAACTACAATCACTAGTTACGTCTGCAAGTACGAAGGGACATGGATGATGGAGCGCGTTATTGATGAGCTCTTTCATTTGGTACAAGAAGGAAAGCTCGAGTGGTTCGGCGCGGAGGGATCTCTATCCAAACCACTCAAGTATCGATACATCAAAGGATTGCCAACCGACAACGCCATCAACCTAGCAGGGTAATATGCCAAGAGTTTTAGTTGTACTTGCCACTGCCTGTATTGAAGACCATGACCATTGCTCGTGGAAGTGCCCATTGTTCAGTAGGGAAGACGGGGCACATTGCAGCCAGGTCGACGCTGAAACCTTCGCTCGATCTGGAGTCAGGAAGACCACGTTGGTTCTAGATAGTAAGCCAGAGTTGTACTTGAGAACTTCTCTCTGCAAGATGACTTACATGACGTACATGACCACGTGACGTATTGAAACGGGCCCTCGCCGTTTCTTTAGCTCCTCAATTACCATGCAAAAGCGGGGATAAGAAGAGTAGAAGGAGAATGCCATGTACAACTTCAATTACTCCACGAAACAACTAAGCCTCACTACAGCAATCCTCTTTGCGGTCAGCATCTGCTACAGCGCCTACGCCAATACTCGCATCCTAACTCCCAAATCCATCTGCACAACTCTCCAAGCGCAAGGCCTTATCAAAGGCTGCCAGCCTGGGACACCTTGGGCATTTGAGGTGGTGAAGCACCAAGCTCAATTCTCATTCGAGCCCACGCAAACTGAAATCTTTGAATGCTACCTAACATCGGGCAAGGGGCGCCACAAATCGCGCTGTACGTTCAAAGGGGCTCTCACACAATTTGCTAACCAGGAAGACCTTGGCGCTGGCATAGCTAATATTAGGCAGCAAAACTACCATCAGCACAGGCAAGCGGACTTGGATGAAAACGTCGTGCGGGCAGATACAACTCTCGAGCACTACGTTTTCTATACCAATCCGGCTGAGCACATCCTTGCCATCTTCCCATTGACTGAGAAGTTGGCGGTCACGCTAAGTGCCATCAACGATCTTGGCCTTGTGGAGCTTGAGTAGTTAGAGTTGAAAGCAGCTGCAGGGCTGTTTTCTTAGCTACGGCTTTGCCCGTGCCATCTTGAAGCGCCTCAACTCGACAGCCTTCTCAATCAACATCACAGCCTGATCTGCGGAGAATGGCTTCGGTAGAAAGCAAAATGCACCGAGCTCACGCGCTTTCTCCGATACATTGGTGTAACCACTGGTCATGATGACTTCTATCGTGGGGTAAGTCTCGCGCACAAACTCAAGCAACGAATGCCCGTTCTTTGGCATTACGGCGTCTGAAATTACAACGTCAATGTCTTTTTGCTCGGCAAGAATGACAATTGCCTCAGCCCCAGTGGTAGCTCCAAAGGTATGCATGCCGGCGTCTTCAAGGATTCGCACCAACACGGTCTTCACCCCTGGGTAGTCATCGACCACCAGCACGGTTGCACCCTTGACGGAAGACGTAACTTTCTTGCGCAATGGGCAATCGAGGCCACACGAGGCTCCCCTGATAAGCCCCTCAACAGTCAAGTCATCTCGTAACTTCCCCAGATCCATGAGCCACTGGTCCCTTAGGGCATTGAGCTCTTCTACCCATACCTCACGAAGTCTCTCTGCAGTTTTAGTCGCTACATCCTGTGCCAGCTCTAAGTCGGTCATGAATTGTGCCTCGATACTCGCTCTACCATACTAAGGATAACCCTAGCCGACAACATGACTTAGCTCGGGTATGTATTAGGGCAGAGGGCTATCAAGTCCCATGTGGTGCCATCGCGAAGGTAATGCGCGCTAAACCCAGCAGGTAAAGTTCCGTAGTGGTTGTCAGCGGTGTTATTGATCTGCAGGTCTATCGAGCCCCCATTGATAATCCAAACGGCATGGCCCGCCAAGTTTCCAGACACCAAGAGTTTGAATGTCCTTGTGCCTGTGGCTGGCAGAGCAAGGTAGTAATCCCGCACATCGGTAATTACCATCGTGTAGTTTGCGTCACCGATATTGAGGAGCCTAGCCCTATCAACCATCTCCGTTCCGCGAACTCCAGCAGTTTCCTCGGTAGCGTTGACAATAAGCTCATCTGCCGCAGTGTCCCCGAGTGTGACTACGCCATGCAAGGTAGTCTGCCGTTCTACGTCCAGATAGCAACTCGCTCCATAGATCGCCACAGGGCCGGCAATGCTGGCTTGGTTTGCGGCTAGAACACTAGCTCCGACTTGATTGTGCCATCTGGGCATTTGGTGACTCCTACGAATCAAGCTTAGCATGAAAGCTGCAGCATCTAGAATGCAGGGGGTTTCCGCGTAAATACGTCGGTAAAAAGGGAATAAGAAAGGCAGAAGGAGGACCTGCCATGTCTACAATGAACGAGGAAGAAATCCAGGGGCTCGAGGCACTGCTGTACCTGAACAAGCTCTCTGAAGTGGAAGTCCCAATAAATGAGTTGCTCGACGGCTGGAGACTATTGACTGATCGTCGCAAGAGGTTGGTCTTGATGTCAGCTCAAGTAGCTCATGTTTTGTTCAGCGACAAAATCCCAGAAGACATTCAGCGAAGAGTTCGAGTGGTCTCTGATGGGCTTACCAGGCTAAGGATCAGCTCTCAACCACCACTAAGCTAAGGGGGAAACAATGGAAACTAGATTACTGACTGGAGTTGTGAATTCAACAAACGCAGAGATATCACAAGATGTTCGAGTACACGTGCAAACAGAGATTGTAGAGCGCAGCAGCCTAGTGGTGACCTGCGTCATGCACAAGGGATACTGTTGCCACAGGGCTGAGCGCAGCTACAAACCTCTATTGAACAAAAGCAATCTAGAGGAAGTCCTACTGCAGGCTGCCTCTGCCATGCACCGGCAAGTACTGCAACGATTGCCGCGCATCTGGGAAGACCTTACCCCAGAGCAGCTTCAATGCATCCGTTCCATGGAGAACCGACGTAGCGAGCACCCACTCGATATCATGGCATCGGATGTACACGACATCGCCATGGAGCTGTTCGAACGGGGTCTCGCCGCTTACCGTGAAGAGCCCAGCAAGGCGCTCGAACTATGGAACCAAGCCTTGGAACTTGAGCCTACAAACCGCTCTTGCCGCGCAAACATCAAGAGGCTGTCTTCCATCATGAGAGAGAAATGCCCCGAACCTCGTACCAATGCCAAGTAGCTAAGAAAAAGGCTTTGTTGCGAGAAAGGCGCTCCACAGGGAACGCCTTTTCTTTAGCTCCGTGTACACCAAGCCACTATTGAAGCCATCATGAACAGCGCGACTGTGGCAGACATCAATAGCGTGCGCACAGTCTCCATGTCTAGAACTCTGGTCCCGTGTATGGGTAGGCCTTTTCCAGCACTTCACAGGCAAGTTGAATAGCGGCCATAGCGTGCAGGAGATACACGTCGAGCTCCTTGGGGTGCATGGTCAAAATGTGATGCACGTGACTTGGATCAGCCTGCACGTCGATTAGGAGATCCCAGACTTTGCTGATGTGGTCTGGAATCTCATTTGAGGCAGCAGGCTGAGCGGGAGCCATACAGTCTTCGCATACGTGGTGGATTTCAACTTCGTCTTCATCACGCTGGCAATTGTCGCACTTACAGGCCATGTCTATTCCTATTCAAAAGCAAATGCGATGTCCAGCAACTTCATCCAGTCTCTCGCCGTAACGTTGAAAGAGGATATCGCGAATCACAAATGCCATAGCCTCCACTGGGGCATCCCTGCCCATGAAAAGGCGATCAATCTCCTCAAAGATCTCTTCCACTGCCATGCCGCAGCGGTCGAGCGCCGCGTACATATCGTCCTCAGTGGCGTGCGCTGGCAGGTTTTCTCTTACCGCTAGCTCGGTGAGTTGTATTATCTCCCCGGGGCGAAAGGTCTGAGTCTCATTCATAATGCGATCCACCTTTTGAGGAATAGTCCAAGCAGAGGCCCCAACACCATCGCCAGGGCCAAGACGAGGAACAGTGTACTGCTTGGCTCAGATTCGCTGTTCTTGTATCGTTCCATTGGGTAGATTCGCCTGAAGAGTGGCCACCAAATCTGCTTTGATCCTAGCAGCCTCAGCGATAGGATCGGCAATACCTTCCTTCGTACTGTACTCCTCTTTGTTCGGGAAGCTGGTGAAATGATGCTTCCCAATGATCAGACTAACCTTGTAATGGTCCGCTCGTGGAACCCAAGTAACTCTAACGTCCAATGCGTCCATAGGTAAATCCTAGTCCAATGAGTAATCGGTATTAGTTGGATTATATTTGGAGAGACGGTTTCTTGCAATCCGAATGGCATTAGGATTGTTGTCAACGAGGATGAAGTCTCTTCCATGCCTTGCCGCGGCTGCACCAGTGGTACCTGACCCAGCAAAGAAGTCCAGCACTGTGTCACCAGGCATGGAATGTACTTTCACTATACGCTCAAGCAACTTTACTGGTTTTTGAGTCGCGTACTGATTGTCTGTCCATTCATGGCCTTTAGTACCTTCAATTGAGTACCACCAAGAATCAGTGGGAACTTTTCCCGCTGCGGCCTTGACGGGCCCCACTAGTTTAGGAGCCATGTATGGGACACGGTCGATGTCGTCGTGGTTGAAGATGAAATCCCGTGGATTGACCGCGTACCACAGTAGGTTCTCGTGCCCACGGGGCCAGCGCTTCCTGCTCTTGCCTCCGTAATCGTAAGATCGAATGATCTCATTTATGAAGTGGTCTCTACTGCCAAACAACTTGTCCAATGCTACTTTGATGTAGTGCACCTCCCAACAATCTTGGTGCACTATCAACGAGCCATTATCGGTAAGACAGTCGATGGCCGCCTCAATCCTAGATACGAGCCAATGCTCGTAGTCATTGAAGGAGTCGTTGAACGAGCCAACATTCATGTGACTTGACAATACCTTGTAGCGTTTATCACCGAACCCTATACGATCCCCAACACCACCAGCCCTAGCTACAGAGACGACGTCTCTATACTGCACTTTTCCGCTATTGAACGGGGGATCAATGTAGATGAGGGAACAACTACACTTTGGAAGATCAGGTATGACCTTTGAATTTTCTCCAAGAATTATCCTGTTCATCCGGAGACCGACCCCTTCGGCAGCCAGCCACGATCGATGGCGATGTACTTGCGTACACCGTCCATCCACCAAACATGCCAAGTGCTTCCATCAGTCAATAGCTTTTCTTGGATGCTTTTCCAATCTTCGCCATCCCATAGACTGCAGATGGCTTCGATACCCTTGGGATCTTGGCTTTTGATGGTTTTGGTAATCCATTCGATGAGGGAACTGATGTAGTAGTTGACCTCTTCTGCAGTGACCTCGCCCTGAGTGAAATGCGCATAGGTCTTCAGAAGGTTGATGACCTTCAGTGAAGCCACGTCAGGTGGCAGCGCGTCTCTTCGACACGACACGACGAGCTGGTGCAGTTCTTCTCGAAGCCCCGGATCGTCGGTGTCCACACTTACTGTCGTCATGAATAACCTCTCTCCCAGGGATTGCTCCCCGTCTTGGACGCCACGGCGGTGTGGCTTCCTCGCCTTCTCCAAGAAGCACTCGACACTTTTTGTTTGGCTTGACCCCTGGCAGCAGAACCATGTAGTCCTTGAACCCTTTATCCACGAGGGTGAACTTGTACTTGTACAAGTACTTCATCACGCGGGCTGCCATCAGCCTCGTCTGCACATCGGGCAAGAACCCATGGATGCACAGGAAGTCAGTAACGGAGACGGCCCTTTGCGCGATATCTCGGTGCCGCTCCAATTCCTTCAGTTCGCTAGTCTTTCGCATCGGATGTACCTATTATTTCCAACGTCAAATCCTCAATGCTCTTGGCAGCAGATAAGTATCGGGTAATGCCCAAGTGCTGCTCGTTATCTTCCATTGCTTTCTGAAGATCCTGTACCGCAGAGACGAGCCTGTACTTAGCCACCTGCAGACGAAATGCGTGCTCAAGTTCAAGCCCACGGTCGCCTATGTTGGGGTAATACATGGACATGAAGAAGCCAGAAGCCCCGACCTCTCTCTGAGTTTTTCGACTGATGGTAACCGTCCTATCCTTCCCGCGCCGCAGCACAAGCCTAGAGGTTAGTACACGATCAACTTCCCAGCGCTCAACGTATTGCTCATTAGTTCCCGGCTTGATCCTCGTCGAGTACCAAAATTCCCCGATCTTAGGTATACGCTCTTTAGGGGCCATCGTCAGGTTCTCCAAGCATAGTCACTTTGATCTCGGATCCCCACTGCCCACCTGGGCATGGCTCGTACTTTTCCATTGTGAGGTCAATAGCTTCTGCCTCGTTGGCAGCATCCACCTCGTGTTCAACGTCGTAAAAGATTCCAATAGCACCGCGCTGGCGCCCATGGAATCGTAGCCTGTACTGCATAGCTTCACCTGTAATCAGACACGATGAGCACCGTAAGAAGTGCCGCTGAAAGAAGGCTCACGATCAGCAGAGTCAAGAACGTGAGCCGTGGACTATTCAACACAGCGTGAACGTACCAAGGATCAATGTCAGGGTCGCCGTGCTCGTGACGCTTTACCATAGTCAATCCTCATCGATACCTTCCATGAGCTTTTTGCTCAAACGTTCGAACTCCCGGTGACTGCGCCGTACATCTCGTACAAACAGCGCCAATTTCACACCACCAATACCCGCAAACACCAGCAGCCAAAATCCCCAGCTGATGAGAAGTTCTATGAATCGGTAATTCGCATATTCAGAAAACGTCATGGACTCGATGTTGGCACGGTATGGGTGAAGCTTCCATCAGAAGCGTCCATCAAATCTTGTGTCACCCTCAAGGCCTCGTCGTACCTCTCGCAAACCAGGCATGCCATGGCAAGCACGCGTAATGCTTGAGAATGCGGCATGCCAGAAAGCACTTTGGCAATGGCAAGTAGCGCTGAAGCTTCTGTCACAAAGCTGGACGCTACATGCTCTGTTTCCTGCACAGTTTCATTGTTCATAAAAACCCTTCCTCGGCTCCCTCGATGAGAACATTACCATCGACCATTGCATTTTGTATTCCTTGCACCCTCTCCTCACCGCACGACGGGCATGTGTACTCTTCAGCATCCCCTTCGACACCGGACACTGTTGCCCCACAGGAGAGACAAATACCCTCCAGGGCATCTTCGCGGCGTTGGTATTCTGCAAGGGAAATTACTGGTGCTTCATTACTCATGGACTTCAATTCCTACCTGGGAACATCCCAGCAGCTCTCGGATAAGCAGACTGCGCAGCAATGGACCATGATGCCGCTCTCGAAGTGGACAATGTACTTCGCTCTTCTGTAGCTAGGGGTAAGCAGCCACCATAACAAGGCGGACAAATCCCACCACCTAATACGCAGAAGCAACCAAGCTGATCCATTTTTCTCGATGATAACTTGCGGATCTTCCAGGTGGGGCCTGGTGAACAATGTAATGCTCTTGCGCAACTTTCCTCCGCTCATAAGAAGAGACCGGGCACTAATGCCCGGCCCCTAACCGCAGATGCCCTAGGAAGCACCTGCAGCGACATCACCTTTCTCTGGGGCGTCGCTCTTCAAGCAAAAGAGCGTCTGTCGCCCATTGCATGTCATCCCTTAGGTGATTCACCGCTGCTTGTGCGCGATCCACCTCAGCTTTCTTATCCAGGTTTTGCCTCGCTAATTGCTCGAGGATTTCAGCCACACGGCGCGCAGACTTGGTCTTTAGAAACGAGCGCAGAGAGCCAGGAAGCACTGGATATCCGCGCTCTTGTATTTCCTGCGCGATGTCCCTGAGGTAGCGCAGATCGTCAGCTGCCTGCGTCATGAGACAACGCCTTGCGCAATGCGTCTTCCAAGATCTTGCGCATCTCTAGGTCAGCTGCCGTTGTATTGCCCAGAGAACGCTCAATGAGCTTGTTCCGTAGCAACAAAGCACTAATCCAGGCATGCCAACCTGGTGTCCCGACATCCTCTTCGCAGGCTTTGCGCATTTCGTCAGCCATGTCTTTCAGCCAAGTGCTGGACTGAGTGGCCTCGAGATCGCGAAGAATCCCAAGTTTCTGCCCATGGCGTTCAAGAACCTTGGCGCAACTCTGCACAAGGGCAGTAGCTCTATCGTAATAACCTCCCATGGTTCACCTCCTAAGGCTTGATGATGCGCCGTTTGACGTCCGAATGAACCACGGTGGTTTTGGTTCCCTCTGGGTGAATGTTCTTTCGAATTTCATCCCAGTTCTCCAGCAACTGAGTAACGGGTTCTTTTAGATAGACACCCACCAGCGTTGTCTGTGGTTCCAAGGGCGTATTGCGGCAGGCCGTCATGAGTACCTGCGACACGTATTTCTTCTCGGCGTCAGTCAGCCTTGATGACATTGCACACTTCCAGTTCTATTGGTAATTGATCTGTAATCGGCAGAACAGGGCAGCAGATAGTCTCACGAGGGATTATCTGCGTAGTCTCATTTATCAACCAGTAGCAGCTCATGTTGGACTCAGATTCCACAAAAGCCAAGTGACCTACTAGCCCTTTGGCAAAGCGTTCAGTCCCGACATTCTCTACATAAATGCCCAGCGTTGGGTACCTTGCTTGTAGCGCACCGATGAGCTTAGTGAAAGTGCCGCAGTTCTCCCGACGGACAGCCACGTTGGCTATGTCCAATGCGTTGTACCAGATATTGAGCTCCCCGTAGTACCGAGGCCCCAAACGCACATAGAGGCTCTTGAACCCTGGCTCTCTAACGTAAGCGCTCTTGGGTAGCCGAGCCTCTATGTACATGTCGATGAAGTCGAACAGCCGTGGGTAGCTCATGGAGGGAACTTGTAGAGTTTCATTGTCTTTTGGAACTCAGGAGTGAACACCATGCCATTGTCGGTAGCTTTGGCGCCCGGAAACCGTCTTTCTAATTCCAGCGTGGCCAGCTCTATCTCAGCCAGCATGGACTCTTGGTACTGCTCAATAGTAATGACTTTGTTGGATACAAGTACATCCAGCAACGCATTGAGCTCTGCCCGCATAACCAATGTTGTAGCGCGATGCGCGCGCACACCTTCGAGTATGTTATTGGGCTCAAGATCAGCCGCATCTTTGCAGAGCACTGGGTCTACACGCAGTACTTTACGCAAGGCGGAGATCTCTGTTTGCATAACCAGCGTAATGTCCACGTGGTCTCTGACTGCGGCAAGCTCGCCACCTTCATCAATGGCTCGAGTCCCTAACTGCCAACCTGCAAATACTGAGCGCCACTTCACCAGGCGGCTGAGCGCACGATTCAATGTTTCAAAGAGTAACTCAGGCATCTTCGCCGTCCTTTGCTCCCTTGTGTCCCATCAATTTGTCTAAGAATACCTCGATGATGTCCCTAGCTTCGTTTTCCTTGAGGTCCTCGGAAGTCTTTGGTTCGCACAAGTCGTACTTGTAGATGAGATACTTAGCCCAATGCATCCAAACTGCCGATTGGCTCTCTTCCGCAAGTATAGCTGGCGTACTAGCCTTGGCACATTGTGGCTCGCCCGTTAGCCGTTTCACCAGCGACAGTACCTCGTCGGGGCCTTCACATTCGATGAAGACACTCCCGACGGGGACTCGGTACGGGAACGGCATCGTCACTCCCCTTTGTCTGGCTGCCTTGAAACCAATTCGCGAGTAAGTACAACACGCGCTGCGTCAGGATCAAACCTCCCGGCAACTGTGCATTGATCTTCTAGGCCAAGTTCCCTAAGCGTGGCCATTGCCCACGTTTCCCAGCGACTTGTTTGGTCTATCGAGATCCTTCGATCTGAATTCCTATTGATGACCTGCAAAGCAACCTCTGCAGAGTCCAGAACAACTGACGAACCATTGACTTCAAATATGTAGTACATGATGTATTTCCCTTTTGTGGGTGGCTCAGGCGCTAGAATCCTAGCTGAGCCACAGGTGGCGGGGTGCCTCTCAAGCTCGCAAGTCCATGGAGTGTTCCGTGGATAGTAGAAGAGGCACCCCTCGCAAATTGTAGGCATTAGGTTTCTTTATTGTTGCTGTCGTTCCGTCTCGGTGTAGGCCATGTCTGAATTGATAGGCACTCTCCGATTGCCTCCCTAGCCACATCTGGGTCAAAAGGCTCTTTGAGCGCAGACTTCTCGCAGATATTGTGGCTGTCCATGGCCTCGAGTGCCCATTCTTTCCAGGTGGCAGCCTGACTAGCATCGAGGATCAGCTGCTCAAGGACTTCCATGTATGGAGAGCCCATTGGGCGTACAGCCTCTTTGATAACTGCAACTCGAGCTTCTTGTACTATCTTGTCCATATTACCTGTGCAGGCCATCAAGTTCCTTTCTGTCGCGCTCGGATTGCCCAAGCTCGAATAGCCCCTTTGGCAGTATCTCGTTTTGGCCCACGGCATCCGCAGGCTTTCTGTTGATTACAAAATACCCTCCATTGACCGGTGGCCATAGAGACCAAGGTGTTCGATGGCTTCCCACAAAATGGGCAAGGACCATAGCTTGGGGTACTTGAGAATGGAATACTGCCCACTTCAAGTTCCTTTCTCGCGTATCCCAATACCTACTGGGAATCTGGGCACGCCGGTATCGCTGAAGCCGAAATGTCTTACTGTGTAAGGTTTCCCAATCATGGAGTCTGCAGCCTTTAGGAGCCGCGCCCTCACCTCGTCAGTGCCCCGCGGGGCCACATCGAAGGTCTTACCGTTCTTGAGTTTGCACTTGAAGATGGGCACGTTGGCGAACTTGCCTTTTCCCACAGTCCAACCTGCAATGACGTACTCCGCGTCGTCGAAGGATTTGACTTTGAGCAAATCCTGTGAGCGATAGCCAATGCGGTAAGTCCCGGTGAACGTGCGCACAATGGCGCCTTCGTACCCGTCCTTGACGAAGTCGTCATGCAGCATTGCCACATGTGCCTCGCTATTGGCCAGGAAAGAGGAAACTTCAACGATGGTTGCTGGTGGCGCATTGACCTCGAACCATTCCTCTAAGTGGCGGTGCCTTTCTTCCCAAGACTCGGTTCCCTGCAGCTCGAGGTTTACGCAGTCGTACACGTGGTAGTTGAGCTGCTTGCTCTCTTCTTGTGGGCGCTTCACCAAGGAGATGATTTGCTGCAGGCTCATCCCATGCACGTATATTTCACCGTCAAGCATGGTCCCTGCCTCCAGGAAGCCATCGAGGATAAGGCGGATGTGTTCTACGTCATACGGGTCACCACCGCGGCTGTAGAGAGCCACGGGCTCATCCACATAGAGGCGATAGGCCAGGCAGCGCACCCCATCAAACTTGGGCTGTACATGCACCGGGAATTTGACCTTGCTCTTATGGTCAACAAACTTGGCTGCCAGCATGGGGCGAAGGTGGGGCTTATTCGCGTCCTCGAGCCTCTCGTAGTACTTTTTCTTGAGCTGCTTCTTCCATTTGGAGATAGCTTCAAGCCTCGCCTGCTCAAAAGCACTTGTCTCATTCGAACGCCCTATGTTTTTGCCTGTGCACTGGAAGGTGGCCGTTTGTAATGCGCCACCCTTTTGACCCCAGCGCACTACTACAATTCCGCCGCTGTCTAACCACACCTCCCACGTGTTGACGGCGCCTGTGGCGGTGCATGAATAGAGGGTCGGCAGCTTATCCTTGCCGTCCCATTTGTCTGCATCAAATGTCACTTGAACACCAAACCTTCCAACCTTGCGATTTGCTTGTTGAGTGCATCAACCTTCCGTCTGCACTGAATAACTGCGTGAGCAACTGCCCTTTCGCGTGACTCGTACCAATACGGCTTGTGGTAGTACTCGTGAGGGCTGCCATCTTTCTTGGTCCTATGAAGCATCTTCGGGCTGTCGCGCAGCACTATTCCTTCGACCTCAAAGATGCCTTGAGTCAATGCGTACTTCGTAATCCAATACTTCATGCCACCCATTCTTCCACGATAGAAGACTCAGCCAATAGGCTCTCGATTGATGCCTTGTGCTTCTCGATACAGGCGTAGTGGGATTGAATCTCTTGGGCCAAAGCGGTGAGCTTTTGTGCCTTCACGATTATGTACGATGCAGCTGCTTCTTCCCTAGTCCCGTAGGTTGCACGCAAGTAAAGGTTTTCCTTGTTGCGCGTAGCAACTGCCCCGAATGGGTGACTTTCACCATCGTCGGGCGCCATCATGCAGACGAGTTGTATTACCCCAGCATTTTGCGATAAGGCAACCCAACGGTGCACAACCCTAGGACCTACCCATGCCGTGTATATTGGATTATGCCTTGGGGCAAACCTCAGCAGCACAGGAGGGTGCTCCCCCTTCTCTAGTTCTGCGTACCATTCAACCATCTCTTTTTCTGAGAGGAATAAGATACTACAGGTGTCCTCTTCCGCGTGGGCAGTGTACGTCCCAAGGAATTTCTCCGCTAACGGACGCAGATAATCTGTGGAGCTTGGACCTCTCGGACGATTTTTACCACGAGGCGGTCTCTTCTTCGTTACAGGTCGCTTCGATGCCTTAGTCAACTTCTTTACCGGCATAGTCACCTCTCTAGATTATTATCCCTCGCGGGAGGCAATTGTACGGGTGTCAAAGCACCAGTCAGCGTGAGCATGCCTGCGCGGAACTTCTCTATTAGTGCAAGGTGTACCGTATCGCCAGCAAGCATCAGATCCAGCGCTAGGTACGACAGATCCAAGCTTTCACGCACATGCCCAAACCCAAGAATAGCTGCTACTCGATGGAAGTCTGCAATCTCTTCAGAGCTCAAGAATCGAGCACGGTGGAACGCGATGGCCTCGTCCTCAATCGACCTAGCAGCTGTCGTGTCGATAAGTTCAACGTGGTCCACATGCCCGCTGGCGGTATGGGCACATCGCAGAATATCCTCAGCCCTTTCCGTAGACACGGAGGCGGATACGCCTACGTACTCACCATCGTTGGTGCTGGTGACTACAACTACTTCGAGGTCAGGCCAACGCTCAATGGACTCCTGAATGGTCCTAGCGATAGCCGTCAGTAGTTCACGCTTCTTCGTCTGATATTCATTCTCGTTATACACGGGGTTCTCCTTGATTGACCAGCTCAGCCAGGCATTCCTGAACGTACAAGAAATCGAACGGGCTCGCCTTGCTGAGCTTGGGGCATTGCGCAATTCTAGCCGCGGTGTGCATAGGGTGCTCCCCTGGCAGTGCTTCCTCCTGCAGTCGCCGCATGGCAACGAGGTCGTATCCAGTAGGAGTACCCCAAATGGTACGCAGCATATCTAAGGCTTCGCGCTGCGTAATCATGTCAGTTCTCAATCGGGTCAATGGCTATGTAGGCCACACCTGCGGTCATAATGCCATCGGAGCCGTTGAAGCACACGTAAAGAGCCATCCGTTTTCCCTTCCCCTCTGGAATATTGCGCAACTGGTCGTCCATGTACTCGCGGTACATGATGACATCCAGCTCGGCACCTCTACGTAAGTGGGGAATGAAGTCCTCAACGTTAGCCAAGTATGCGCAAACTGTGCGGCTCTGGTATACGACGCAACCCACAACCTTTGGGTCACAGCCGTGCATACACCATCTCTCCGCCAGCTGGGGTGCGTACTTATCTGTTAGGTGCTTCAGCTTTTCAGCGCGATCTCGCATCTGCTCAGGAGGGTTCTCCATGTGGAAAACCTCCCCTATGCCACTGACCTCATCCTCCTTGCGTTGCTCTTGCCTTACCTTGAACTCATTCAATCGTTTAGTAAGCCCCATGGAGTCCTCTACTTTGTAGTTACCTTATCCTCGAGCTGTCTGCAGCAATCGTGAAAGTCGACAGAGGATACATCAGGACCAGAGTCTGGGTTGTTGTCAACCAAAAACCCGAGGTAGTGTGTTTTGTCATCCAGCACGAAAGCCTTCTCCGTGCCATCAGCGAAAAGCACAAACCGATTATCTACCAACGACCAATGTAGGGTTGGCGACACCTCCGCATCGTGATTGACGTTTATCGATACTGTTGCGAACGACAGCTTCGCCATCGCGCGAGCCCCTGGCATGTTCGAGGCCAGGTCTGCAAATGTGGCATTCACGGTGACTACGACATCGCTCGCAAACAAGGACAGGTTAGTCAATATCCCCACTGGCTTACCATCAAGATTCACCTTGGTGGTGGATACGCCGTCAAGACCTTCTTCAACTTCGATTGTCAGCTTTCCCATGTATCTTCTTCTTTCTCGGCGCATCCACAAGCGCTGTGCCTGATCCAAAGTCCCCGAGGCGTAAGTTGTACCAAGTCCAGAAGAGAAATCTCTTCTGGAACACGGTTATATGCCCGCTGCTGACTGCCCGCGGTCTACTTACTGCATGCTGGACACTGTCGAGTAGCTCCTGCGCCATGGCGCGCGGTTGATAGATGTTGGGAATGTACTCTCGTAGCACCATTCCCCAAACCCAGGAGTTGACTATGTACAGTTGGTGTACTGCCTCCCAATCAATGTCAGGCAGTTCAACAAGCGAAGTAGTTTGCATTATCCATGTTGAATACACGTTGAGCTGCTCTGCTTGCCGATGGGGTAATCACAGTTTCTTCAGTTACCTTCATTTTTTGATCCCTTACTCTCCCGTTAGCCCCTTGCTCCAATCACTTGGAAGCGCGAAGGTGTACGGAACGTGTGAGCCACAAGCGCAGTCGATAGCAAGACCTGGTTGCCTGCCGAAAATCATCGGCAACATAGTTGATTGTACTTTCCCGCAATCCTGGCAAGGCGCGGTGAAGGCTTCAATGTCGTGCTTCTTCATCCACTTGAGTGGGTCAACCCCGTGCAAATAGAGAATCCTTATTTGTTTACGCATTTTGAATTCGGTCATTCTCCTCTAGAGCTTCGCCCATTATTTCCCTAAACAACTCGAGAGGAAGCTTTTGGCTTGCGATGTCTTTGAACAAGCGAAGCACACCTGTGTTCTTCTTGATGTTGGCCGCCTTTATGCTTTGAGAGGCCTCCCCAATACGAGTCTGCAGTGCTTGGGACTCAGTGGTCAAGGCATTCACCTCGTTCTCAAGCCTCCTGTAGGCAGCCGGGTGCATGTAATTCCCAGAGGTGGAAGCTAGTGTCCTTGCAGACGAGAGCTCTGCTTTGGCTCTACGCAGACGGTCGTCAAGTGTCTCTTTGCGCTCCAGTAAAGCTGCACGATCTCGTTCTTCCTCGCTGTTTGAGGTCTTCTGCGCAAGAATGAATGAACTCCTAGCCAGTTTATCCTTTTGAGCTCGTTCTGACCGAGCATCGAGTAGTTTCTTCCTGATGACAGCGTCATAGCGGGTAGCGGATGGCAGTAGCTCAACACGAAACCTGTCCTTTGTGCGTGCTTCTACCAATGCTGCCCGTACGCTCTCTAACGTGAATGGCGATTGTAGTCGTGGAAGTACAAAGCCATCCATATCATCTTCAGGTACAAACACCAGCATGGTGTGAGGGCGATCTGCAAATAACACCAGTCGTATTGACATTAGTAGCTTGTTCCTGTTGAAGTGTCCGCACCCACGGGGATATCCGGGGTATCGGGCGAATCAGCGTCATCCGAGGTGTACTCGAAATCCTTCTGGTCAGGGATGACGCCCAATGAAGTCTGCCCAGCAAGAGCAGTTCTAGCTGTCTTGCGCACGGGCAGGTCGTTGACCGCAAGCTCTCGAGCAGCTTTTGTAAGCGTGCCTGAGTAGCTTGTACTTTCCATGTCGAGCCCAAAGAATGCCGAGAACTGTCCGTTCAGCAGCAAATCAATGGCCCTATCAGATCCCTTATCCCGGAAAGAGCCCAATAATGCATCCACCGCTGGCTCCGTTGGGGACGCATAGACGCTAAGGTCGTCTGCCAATGCGGTAACCCCACCCTGCAACAATGTTAGCTGCTGCACTGCATTGCCAATCTCAACTGCTGTGGGCTTAGCGTTGAGCAATACAGGATTGAGGTACCTCGACAAGTCCCTGAAATACTGCGTCTGCTGTGTATCTGCGGTTGTCCATGCGTCGAGGGCGGCCTTCAACGTCGAATAGTTGGCTACCTTAGCCACGCGAATGAGTGCCAGCGGGGGGTTTGTGTTGGGTGAGAACGCGTAGATGGCGTTGGCCTCGATATCAGGGGTGAGCTTGATGACGTTGGTTCTGTTGGAATTTGATGCATCCACCACGGTGAATGTACTGTTCAGTACAGAAATGTCCGTAGCAAACACAAGAATGAGGTCCCCCGCTTCAATGCCCTCGGGCCATGAGGGCCTACCGCTCGAAGTAGGCACAAACTGCAAATAGGACGTCGTGCCAATGGCGCTCGCAGGAAGATTCGCTGCATGGAAGAAGTACTCGGCGCCCGTCCCACTGCTAGCATTGGCTGCTTGTACTTCACTGGTGACTTGCTCCAATCGACTCGATATTGAAAGGTACTCAACACCGAACTCTACCGAGAAATTCACGTTGCTCGAGCCATCTTTAGGCACAGGCAATGCTGATTCAATGGGTATCTCAAATAAGCATGTAGTTCCGATGCCTTGATTCTCTCGAACTGCGTAACGTCCTTTGTTGTTACCATCAGTGACATTGAGGATGGCGCCAAAGGCAAAGTTCACTTGAGGCCCTACTTCGATACTGACAGCTCCAGGACTCACTGACCTTGAAAAGAAGACAGCCATGGATGTTGAACTGACGTTGGTCACGCTGCCTTGCGCATTCAGGTCAGCACTTGTTGCCGTCGACCTAATCACGCACTGATCCCCTAGACCAACGTGAGCTGATGGGTCGCTGCCGTCAGATACCGAGAATATGGCCAAGGTCCCGCCATCAAGAGTTCCTTCAGCTTGGTACTTGGAAAGCACTACTAGCCCGGCATCTGAGGCACTTGAGTGTGCGGAACCGGTGTAGTGGACAGCTGAGAACACTGCAGCCGCGGTGATATCACTTCGTGACGTAGATAGGTTGGCAGCCACATCCTTGGCGGCTACCGGGCGAGAGCGCGACTCCATTCCGGGGAACCAGCCTAACGTGGCCGCCCCTTGGTTGTAGATATTACCGGCGTCGTTCATGATCCGAATGGTTCGACGCAGGTAAAGGCTGAGTGTTGGGTTGGTGTCCTCTAGAGTCAACGCCCGCTTGGCAGGCCCCACTTTGACCTCGATGTCGTCCGGAAGCGCCACCGGAGTGACCGCACCAACCCCAAGCGCCTCCACGTAGTTCCCAGCTGGGTCCACAGCCTGCACCACCCAGGTTGTGCCGGCATCTGGCCCAGTTACCACGTCGAGCTCATCACCCACGACAATCCCAAGTCCTAGGAGTGATCCACCAAGTATGGAGAACCTAGCCCCAAGCCCACCGAGCGAGGTGACCGTTACCAGTGAGTCAAACTTCAAGGGGCTAAAAGAACGCGTGCATTTGAGGTCCGTGCCCACGAGCTCTGCGTTGACTTCAGCGGCGATGGCAGCAGAGGACCTTGAAGGGCCAGCCGTCAACGTGAAGTCCACGGTGTACGGTGAACTTGCATTGGGGTCGTCGAAGAGCACGCGAACCTTGTTGTTGCTGGGGAGGATGAGGTCGTCCACGATAGTGAAAGGCTCAGTCACCGTCCCTGTGATGGAGGCGATCTGCCCGAGGGGCAACGGGTATTCGTAGGAAGCTGCCCCATCGATGGCCAATCGGATGAACTGGTTTGCCTCTACAATCGAGTAAGGACCAGGTAGCTCAGCCACAAGTGTCGCTGGCGTGGACAGGTTAGTCGCATCGCTGTAGGCAATCCCGTTGGCATAAGCCCTGATGTACTCGCTTGGGCCCAGCGCGGCGCCGTATGCTCTTACCAGTGGTTGCTGGGTGAGCAGGTCCAACATGATTGCGCGCAGGTTGGTGAGGCGGGCGTTCTCGTCCTGCGCTGCTAGGGCGTTGTAGTGCTCTTTGAGTACGTCGCTCGAGCGAGAGATAACCCCCTGGGCTGCCACCTGGGGCAAGTTCATCGAGGCGAAGTCGTCCATAGCCCCAGCAAGCAACCCTGCGCTGGCGATGAGTGCTTGGTGCTGAGATTGGAGGGCCGTCACAAGACCGGGGATTTTCGCCCGAGCCCCGGCGGGGGTGTCTATGACGCTGGACGTAGGCACTCCGCCTGTAGGGGAGCCTGTTAGGGGGTCAATGGTGGAGGGAGCGCTCTTGATGTTGTCGCCCCCTTGCTGGATGAACAGGGAGATGGAGGCGGCGTAGCGCTGGTAGGCGGGGACTTGGGTGATGTCCTGGAAGCCGTCCTTTCGGTTGCCAACGGCGCTACCGAGGGCTTGTAGGGCAGAATTGGCGTTAGCGAGGGCAGAGATGTCGGTAAGAGGGGTCGTTAGCTTGCTGCAGGCCTTGACTGCATCGATGAGGTCAGAGACGGTTTGGGCCTGAGCTTGTACTGAATCGGCGACTCTTGTGGTGCCGAGCTTGATGCAGTAGAAGGGGGCATTGTAGTACAGTACAAAGACCCCTGCGGCTGCCTCTTGGAGCTCGTTGAAGGTCGCCGAAGTGTCCCTGTTGCCGAGGGCACCCGTAGGATGGGACACAGTGGACCGTACAATCTTGCTAACAGCGGCTTGGACTTCTTCAGGGGTATAGTTCGACATTTAGCGGGAGTCTCCAGTAATTACATAGTATCTGATGGGTGGCTTCTGAGGGTCTGGGATTACTTGGGTTTCGACGGTATGTCTCCCTTTGGCATCAGTGCCTTCGATACGGACTAAGCCCGGCAGTACCTCCACCTGGGTGACGGTCTTGAAGTTCACTCCCATAGCCTTAGGCTGATTGAGAGTTCTGGCCAGGACTTGTTCAAGCTTGCGGGCTTCCC